>VOFC01003050.1_pt1 | contig 32681 bp, 48 predicted proteins | sample 5384161 | NCBI WGS metagenome assembly VOFC01 (sample SAMN12384722, study PRJNA508395) | human gut metagenome | isolation source: healthy gut B | host: Homo sapiens
CTGACCGACTTTCATCAGTCATTACATACACAAATCTCTTTGTATATCTAATCACTGGTGAAACCAGTTATCATAACAGCACTGCCCTGCTGACTGGGTTGGCGGTGATAAGTTGTTGCTCATCTGTGCCTGTATCTATGCCTAAAGACTTCGTGCGGTCTTTTCGCACGTTAGTCGATTGGTACTTCAAATTCTTGGTGAGGTTTTTTTTTCGAACCTTAGTTTTCTGAAGTTTCCGTCAGACCTTGTCTTTTTTCTTTTTAAATTTGGCGGCCACCTACTCTCCCACACCGTCTCCAGTGCAGTACCATCGGCCGTTCAGGTCTTTACCATCGTGTTCGGGATGGGAACGGGTGTTGCCCCTGAACGCATCGCCACCAAAAGCTATAGGTCTTAGCGAGGTTTTCGAGCTTAAAGCTTGTTCTCCGCGATTCTGGTGAGGTAACCCAACAATAGACAACAGTAAAATTCACTCTACTTCTTTCTTCCGTTCTCGTTGGATTATTCCAAATGAAAAATCATTTCATCCGTTTTAGTTGGATTGTTCCACCGTCTACGCTCCCTTTACACCCAGTAAATCCGGATAACGCTTGCCCCCTACGTATTACCGCGGCTGCTGGCACGTAGTTAGCCAGGGCTTCTTAGTCAGGTACCGTCATTCTTCTTCCCTGCTGATAGAGCTTTACATACCGAAATACTTCTTCGCTCACGCGGCGTCGCTGCATCAGGGTTTCCCCCATTGTGCAATATTCCCCACTGCTGCCTCCCGTAGGAGTTTGGGCCGTGTCTCAGTTCCAATGTGGCCGATCACCCTCTCAGGTCGGCTACTGATCGTTGCCTTGGTGGGCCGTTACCCCACCAACTAACTAATCAGACGCGGGTCCATCTCATACCACCGGAGTTTTCACACCATGCGATGCTGTGCGCTTATGCGGTATTAGCAGTCATTTCTAACTGTTATCCCCCTGTATGAGGCAGGTTACCCACGCGTTACTCACCCGTCCGCCGCTCAGTCACTCAGAAATTCCTCCGAAGACTTCATTCCTAATCGCTTCGCTCGACTTGCATGTGTTAGGCACGCCGCCAGCGTTCATCTGAGCCAGGATCAAACTCTCGTATAAAGAACTTAGGTTTTGTCTTTTTTAAAGCCTTACGTTCGTATACACTTCCATGTTCTTAGTGAGTCTCTCACGAACTTAGAACTACCGAAGTTTCGTTTGTATCCAGTTCAGAATCAACATACTAGCTAATTCTTCCCTTTTACTGTTGTTTGGTTTTAACCGTTCGCTCGACTGCCTCAAGCTTAAAACTTCGTTTTTCGCTTTCGTGGCTTCGCCAATACTCACAAGCATCACTTTCTGAAAGCAAACTTTCAAAACTGTTGCTTTGTTCGTGCAGTCTTCGCTTTTCGAAAATCTTCTCTTAAAGAAATTTTCAAGGGTTATTGTTGTCTATTGTTCAATTATCAAGGTTCTTTTGCCGTTCTTTTCAAGCGACAGCTTTTATATTCTATCAAAAGCTTTTCTCTTTGTCAAGAACTTTTTTATTTTTCTGTTTCGTTCGATTTGGCATTTTTCATGTCCGCCTCTAGCGACAGCTTGTCTATATTATCACATTCAGATCATTCTGTCAACAACTTTTTTTCGATTGATTTTCAATCTTTCCAATCACTTCAACCAGGAATGTCCCGCCTCCGCGTCTTCTCTGCTCTTCCGTTCTTTTGTTGCTCTCAGTGCAGTTCCTCAGCGACGAATGTATCTTACCATGCCTGTTCTTAATTGTCAATATTTTTATATTTTTCATGCAATTCTGAATATTCTGATAATTCAATTTATGTCTGCAAGACTATTTCTTTTCACAATTATAACGGATACAGCCTTATATAGTAGAAAGTTTTTTCAGGAGCCAAAAGAATCCGCACGCATTTGGCAAATGCACACGGATTCTTTCACGGATTTATATTGTAAGTTGACAGTTCTTACAAGACATTTCATTAGGGTGTTGATAAAAAACAATTTTACTAAAGACTTAATTCTTCTTACTATTTAATTTTTCCGGCAACTCTGAATCCAAGCATTTCTTGATACCACTTTGCATTTTTTTATAAAATATTCCCTTTTCACATAATCCTATTTTGAGTATAATCATCTTTACAGCTATATTTTCAAAAATAAATGCTGATTTTTTCTGCTACTTTACCAATAATGCACTTGCTTTCTCTACTTGATAGCAAGTGCATAGATTCAAGGAGTACTAATATGTTCCATTATTATATGTTCAACAAACCATTTGGCTGCGTTACTGCACGTCGCGACACTCTTTACCCAACTGTTATGGATTATTTTTCAGAACTGCACAATGACCATCTGAATCCTGTCGGACGTTTAGACCGTGAGACAACCGGTCTTTTGCTCATTACAGATGACGGTAACTGGAATCAACTGCTCACTCATCCTGCCTATCATAAGAAAAAGACTTATCTTTTTACCGTCCTCGGAGACCTGACAGAAGATCGACGCCAGTTCCTGGAAAATGGAATTTTGCTAAAAGGATCTCCTGTTCCTACTTCTCCTGCAAAGATCACTCTTTTCAAAAAAGGATACTCTTGCTAATATTCTCGATACGCTGCATCCAGAAGTGCAGAATGCAGTCCGTACTAATCTGCCTTCCCATCCGGTTACCTATGGAGAAATCACCATCAGTGAAGGACGTAAACGTCAGATCCGCCGTATGATGAAGGCTGTTCACTGCTGCGTGATCGAATTAAAGCGGATTTCTATTGATGACATTCATTTAGATGAATCTCTTGCCCCTGGAAAATGGAAAGAAATTTTCCCCCTTTGAAAAAAATTTCTCCTGTCTAAGAGATTCCATGGACTCAGCAAACTTTTTGTCTGTTACTCACATACAGAAAGATCAGGAAACGAGATTGCCTTACTATGCTTTCCCCGATCTCCTGATCCTTCTATTTTTCTGCTCTTTTCTGCTCTATTCTTTTCTGAGCTTTTATTCTTTCCCGCTCTATTCTTTTCTGAGCTTTTTTTATTCTTTCCTATTCTTTTTCTTTACATTTCAGATTTTCCATACCTGGTTCAGGCTGCTTTTTTATCTGTTCATTCAGCCTGCCATATAACTGGGTCATCCGATATAATTTATGAACTATCTTTTTATCAAATGCTCCCTTTTCCATCTGCCAGGTCCAGTTTCCACCCAATGTGGAAGGCATATTAATTCTTCCACTTCCGTCAATTCCCAGAATATCCTGTATCGGTGTCATGCATAATTGTGCTGCACTTCCCATTGCAAGCCGCATAAAATCCCACGTCAACGTATCATCATCCAGCCTGGAAACACCCATATATTCTTTTTTTGCAAAATCACGGCTTTCTTTATCCAGTGTGCGATACCATCCTCTGGTCGTATCATTATCATGCGTTCCCGTATAAACCACACAATTTTCAGAATATCTGTGAGGAAGATAAACTGATTCCCCGCTTGGATCAAATGCAAACTGAAGCACCTTCATTCCCGGGAATCCACTTTCTTTCAACATCTGAAGGACACTCTCTGTCAGAAAGCCGAGATCTTCCGCAATAATTTCCGGTCTTCCAAGCTCTTTTCAATGGCCTGAAAAAGTTTCATTCCCGGTCCGGGCATCCATGTTCCATTTTCCGCAGTCGGCTCACCGTATGGAATTGCATAATATTCATCAAATCCTCTGAAATGATCGATCCTTACAACATCATAGAGCTGAAAACAGTACCGGATTCTCTGAATCCACCATGCGTACCCGGTCTTTTGATGATACTCCCCAGTTATATAATGGATTTCCCCAAAGCTGTCCCGTCTTTGCAAATGCGTCCGGTGGGCATCCTGCTACTCTGATCGGATTATTTTCTTCATCAAACTGAAATAATTCAGGTGCAGCCCATACATCTGCACTGTCAAAAAGCCACATAGATCGGGATATCACCTATGATCTGAATTCCTGTTCTTTTGCATAAGTATGCAGCTTTTTCCACTGCCGATCAAATTCATACTGCTGGAACTGATAGAAGCCGATCTCATCTTCCAGTTCTTCCTTTACTTTTTTCAAGTGCAGTTTTTCCCTTTTCTTTAAAAGCTCTTCCCATTCGCTCCAGCTTTTTTCCCTCATGGGCGTCTTTAATTGCCATATACATGCAATAATCTTCCAGCCAGAATGCATTTTCTTCAAGAAATTTTTCGTACTTATCATTTTTCTGAAATCGTCTGTATGCCTTTTTCAGAATCTTAAATCTGTTCTGATATATTTTTTCATAATCAATCTTTTTCTGTTCTTTACAGCGTACTTCCTTACACTCCTTCTTTGTCAGAAGTCCCTCTTTCACCAGCGTCTTCAGATCAATAAAATACGGATTCCCGGCATAGGTAGAAAATGACTGATATGGTGAATCACCATATCCGGTCGGACCAAGCGGCAGGATCTGCCAGTAACTCTGCCCCGCCTTTTTCAGTTGATCTACAAATTTGTATGCTTCTTTTGAAAAAGCACCCTATTCCATATTTTGATGGCAGCGAAAATACCGGCATCAAAACTCCACTCGCTCTTTTCATTTTATTTCCTCCAGATCTTTCGCCGTTACAGTTTCCAGATATCCCGATTATACTCTTCGATCGTTCTGTCAGAAGAAAAGTATCCGGCTTTTTGCAATATTGATCAGTGCTTTCTTTGCCCATGCTTTCTGATCCGCATATGCCTCAGTGCTTCTTCCTTCTTTTCCTTTATAAGCATCAAAATCAAGCAGTGTCATAAACCAGTCTTTACTGATGATCTCATGCTGGAAGTCTTTCCAGATTCTCCTTCTGTCCTACTGCAAGCACTTCCTTGCTCGTGATAAAATCAACTGCAGCTTTGATTGCAGGATTCTTTTCATAAAATTCTTTTGAAACGTAATCAGCTTTTGCATAATGTTCGATCACTTCATCACTGGAAGCTCCAAATACAAAAATGTTGTCATCTCCCACCAATTCATGGATTTCTACATTTGCACCATCTTCCGTTCCGAGAGTCACCGCTCCGTTCAGCATAAATTTCATATTTCCTTTTCCACTTGCTTCTTTCGAGGCAAGCGAAATCTGCTCCGAAATATCACATGCCGGAATCAGTTTTTCAGCCTTTGTTACGTTATAATTTTCCACCATCACTACTTTCAGGTAAGGACTTACATCAGGATCATGGTTAATGATCTCCTGCAGACAGAGGATCAGATGGATGATATCTTTTGCAATCACATATGCCGGTGCAGCTTTTGCCCCAAAAATCGCAGTTACCGGTGCAGCCGGAATCTTGCCTGCTTTGATTTCCAGGTATTTATCAATAATATATAACGCATTTAACTGCTGACGCTTATACTCATGAAGCCTTTTGATCTGGATATCAAAAGATCGTATCCGGGCTGATCTCTATATCCTGCGTTTCTTTCAGGTATCTGCACAGTGCTTTTTTATTTTCTTTTTGATCTTCACAAGCCTTTTCGAGAACCTTTTCATCATCCTGATACTTCAAAAGCTTTTCCAGTTCTGCTGCATCCTTCTTGTACCCTTCCCCGATCAGCGAATCGATCAGTTCTGTCAGAGCTGGATTGCAGTGAAGCAGCCAGCGGCGGAACGTAATACCATTAGTCTTATTATTAAATTTTTCAGGATAGATCTTATAAAAAGTTATTCAGTTCCGTCTCTTTTTAAAATCTCAGTATGCAGTGAAGCTTAACACCATTGACACTAAATCCGTAATGCAGATCTATATGTGCCATATGGACTGTATCATTCCGGTCAATGATGGATACGCTCATCCTCATATTTTCTTCTTACTTTATCATCCAGAACTTCAATGATCGGAACCAGTTGCGGAACAACCTTCTTCAGATATGCAACCGGCCATTTTCTAATGTGCAAGGATCGTATGATTGGTATATGCACAACGTTTCTGATACCACTTTCACTGCATCATCCATATCCATGCCACGCAGCATCAGCAGACGAATCAGTTCAGGGATCACCATAGTCGGATGTGTATCGTTGATCTGGATCACCGCATACTCCGGAAGATCATACAGCTTACATGCCTTTTGCAACACATTCATCCAAAATCATCTGTGCTCCCGCACTGACCATAAAATACTGCTGATAAATACGAAGAAGTCTTCCATTTTCATCACTGTCATCCGGATATAAGAATAAAGTCAGGTTTTTCTCAATCTCTTTTTTGTCAAAATCAATTCCATCCTCCACGATCGTCTCATCTACTGAGTCAAGATCAAAAAGATGTAATTTATTTGTCAGATTATTATATCCTGTCACTTCAATATCGTACATTCTTGCTTTGACGTCCAGACCTCTGAAGGATACCGGATATACTATATCGGTCTTTTTAAGCCACGATTTCTTCTCGATCCATGGGTTCGGGTTTCCTTCTGCAGGTTATTCTTAAATTCCTGTCTGAACAATCCAAGATGATAATTCAGTCCGACACCATCTCCCGCAAGTCCAAGCGTTGCAATGGAATCCAGGAAGCACGCTGCAAGTCTTCCAACCCCCCATTTCCCAAAAGACGGTTCCGGTTCTATTTCTTCGATCTCGCTTAAATTCTTTCCATGCTTTTCAAGAATTTCTTTTTACTTCTTTGTAGATTCCAAGATTGATCATATTATTAGACAATAATTTTCCAATAAGAAATTCTGCCGAAATATAATATAATTTCTTTTTGCTGTCCGTACGCTTTTTTTTGAAGCCATCTCCTGTACGATTGTCAACAGAGCATCATAAATTTCTTCATTAGATGCCTGTGAAATCTCTTTTCCCAGTATCTGATCCAGCTTTTCCTGCATATTCATAGTCTCTTCTCCTTTTTCATTCCGTTCCATTCTATGGCGATTCCACACCGCCGTCTTTATCTTATTTTCACAATATGTATTTTAATACTATTTTTTATCTTTTCTTGCAATATAATTTCATTTTATAGTACAATACTATCATTCTATGATGCCAGTGGCAAAAGGTCTAAGCCCACATGAGCTTGCTCATAGGTGGGTGAAAAACCTTAGGACCCGCCCCGATATGAACATAAAAGTGGGATGATAATCCCACGATATGCGAATATTGGGGCGGATTGTGGGAGTGCGCAGCACGGAACAATCCGTAGGCATCAAGGTCGGGGACTTTTGACCCCGACATCATTCTATTTGTATAAGCAGGCATTATGTGAGTCGATCCTGTCGCTCATCCATGAACCACTCTGAAAGGAGCAGATTTATTTGCAGATCAATAATTATCAGAATTATCACGAAACCAAGCAGCACACAACTGCAGAATTTCCATACAATACTTATCCTTGTTCCATTCCACTGGATTTTACCCGCGTCCCGCTTCACTGGCACGACGAACTGGAACTGATTGTTATAAAAAAGGGCATGGTCTGATCTCAGTCGATTTTCAGAAAAAGATCGTCAATGCAGGAGACATCATTTTTATCCGTCGGGCTGTCTTCATTCCATCGAACAACATGAATCCGATTCCATGGAATACGAAAATATCCTTTTACTTCCCGAACTTCTCATCTCCGGGGACAATGATCTCTGTGCCACGCAGTTTCTCCGTCCTCTTATGTCAGGTTCTGTTCCTGTAGAGATTTTTTTACTCCTGCCGTCCCCTGCCATGGACAGCTTACTGAGTGTATTTGTCAGATTGACCTGTTATGCGAAACCCGTCCTGACGGATGGCAACTTGCATTAAAGGTTATCTTTTTTCAGTTCTTTTTACATTCTGATCTCAAATCAGAAAAAAAAAGGAACACGCCTCTTCTCCCCGGTTAAAATCTCTCGAAAAATGAAGCTTGTCCTCAGATATGTAGAAGAACATTATACTGAACCAGTCTCCATTGAAGATATGGCCGCTCTCACTTATTACAGTAAATCACATTTTATGAAATTTTTTAAACTTCATATGGGAACCGGTTTTATCGAATATCTGAATGACTACCGACTTACGATTGCCGGACAGAAACTGAAAAATTCTTCCGACTCCGTTCTTACGATTGCTGAAGAATGTGGCTTTGAACACCTTTCTTACTTCAACCGGCTTTTTAAAAGAAAATATGGAACTACTCCCGGAAAATACAGAAGCGGCTTACACTGGAAGCCGCTTCTGTATTTCCAGTTTTTCTGACTCTTTTATTCCTTTCCATGCGGAACGTATTACGGATGATAATATAATTCGATCGGGTCGATCGGATCAAATGGATGCTCCTCTTCCATTTTTTTTTATTTCTGCCATGACGCTTTAACAATTCACCACTTTTTATTATAGACCCAGAATGAGTATACCAGGAATTTGTTGATCTTTCCGATCTTCTCTTTCGTCGTCTTGTTGTAAAGTACTCCACCTGTTTTTAGCGGAGTCTTTTTTTATGGATCAGGAGATCAGCTCCGTCTCACAACTGACCGGTTCAGGCAGGATCGTATACCCCCCGACCTACATTCACTTTTATGGGAGTCACTTCCTCCGGTTGTCAGCTTTCCATATTTCTTTGCAAGCTTCATCGCTCCGGCATTGGACTCCGTTGTCTCACAACTGTTAAATCCCTCTACAAAATCAAAACGCTTGATAATCTCCGGTGACTGGTAGAATTTTTTCTTGCATGCGTAAAACTCATATACTTTTCACCGCATGGATGTGCAGGTCAAGAACTCCGCCATTACGATGAACCAGATCGATCAACAACGCCAGCGGCATTCCCCGCATTTCCAGCAGACGGATCTTAACTCCTTCCGGCATGATCACCAGGATATGACCCGCATCACGCGTATCATATTCAATCCCTTTCAGTACAACAAAATCTGTATGCTTCTTTCCTTTTGATATTCTCTTTCCAGTAACGGTATCCGTTATACGTATCATGATCCGTGATTACCATTCCCTGGAATCCCTTTTCTTCAGAATTTCAATATACTCTTCAATCCCGACTCTGCTGTCTATTGAGCCTTCTTTTTACATGACAATGCATATCAATCTTCATACGCACAGCCTCCTTTTTCTGAAAGAATCCACTTCCATACCTGTTATTCTTCCCCTGATTCATCCTCGTCATAATAGTCCTCATCCTCTATTTCAGGATCTTCGTCATCCAAATAGTAATCTTCATCTATTTCAGGATCTTCGTCATCCAAATAGTAATCTTCGTCTATTTCAGAGTCTTCCTCATCCAAATACTCGTCTTCCTCTGTCTCAGGGTCTTCCTCATCCAAATCCCCTTCTTCCTCTGTCTCAGGGGCTTCCTCATCCAAATAATAATCTTCTTCTATCGTGGAATCTTCTTCATCAAAATAATACTCCTCTTCCTCCACTTCAGATGCGTCTTCCTTTTCCATCTGGTCCTCTTCCACCATCTGGTCATCCTCTTCTACTTCATCGATCCAGTTTCTTGCTCGTTCCACATCATTTTCTGTAGAATTATTTTCACGGATCTTTTCCGCTGTCTTCAGATTGCTCTTTTTCTGCTTACCTGATTCCATGAGCATCTGAATCACACTCCGAGTACCGCTGCCACTATGCATAATACAATATGGATCCATCTCATATTTACAGGAATCAGATAATAAATACAGCTTCCTGTAACCATACCGCCAAAATGGAAGTGACAAAAATCGTAACAATGCTTGAAAACCAAATAAAGACTACTGCTACAAGCAGACCGACACCGATACAGACTCCCCACAGAATCACACTGTCCGGTTTCAGAAGATGGACTCCCACCCAGTGCTGTCATCAGCCAGCATAACCAAAAACCGCCCACTTTTTTTTCTTCCATATACTTAATGCGGTCAGAATTACTCCCACTACCAGTCCCGGAATCCATATGTAATCCACAGCAAGTCCCGCGAAATATGCTGCTGCCGCTCCACCGACAGTTCCAGATACAAAGCCGAATATAACTGCCCACACTCTGACAAATTTCCACCCGGTCAGGCAGATTCCAATTCCTAACACGCCTAATACGATCAGTGAGATCAATTCTACCTGAGTCAGCACATGAGAGCTGTCATTAAACCCTGCCAGCAGTACATTAAAATCAAAATTTCCGATCGAATCCACAATCATTTTCATATTCATATACTCCACCTTCGTTCTTCTGCGATTCTTTTTCCCCTTTGTTACCTCTTCTGATCTGAAGACATTCCCTGTTATATATTTTAGCAATTTTCACATTATAATACAAGATAATTGACTTATAATATCTCTCCCTTTAAAATAAAGAGGAATGCTGTTGACAATCGCAGACATTGAATCATATAAAGGAGAAATCATATGGAACAGTTAAAAATTCCTTGAAGGCTATACCTCTCCGCTCACGATCCGTGAAACGGAAGTTGCCATCAAGGAAGTAAAAGATCATTTTGAACGTGCACTTGCAAAGAATCTGCATCTGACCCGCGTTTCCGCTCCTCTTTTCGTCCGTCCTGAATCCGGGCTGAACGATAACTTAAATGGGTAGAACGTCCGGTTTCTTTTGGAATTAAAGAACAGAATGATGCTGCAGCAGAGATCGTCCATTCTCTTGCGAAATGGAAAAGATATGCACTGAAGCATTATGGATTCCACTCAGGGGAAGGACTCTATACTGATATGAGTGCCATCCGCAGAGACGAGGATACCGACAACATCCACTCTCTCTATGTAGACCAGTGGGACTGGGAGAAAGTTATCTCCAAGGAAGAACGCAACATGGAAACCCTGGAGTATACCGTCCGCAAGGTTTATGTGGCACTGAAGGATACAGAAGATTACATATCCAGAAGATACAATTACATCGAACCTCTTCTTCCGGATGATATTTTCTTCATCACCTCTCAGGAATTAGAAGATCTTTATCCTGATCTTTCCACAAAAGAACGTGAGACAAAGATTGCCAAAGAAAAGGGAGCGGTATTTATTTCAAGATTGGCGGACTTCTTGCATCCGGTGAGAAGCACGACGGCCGTGCACCGGACTATGATGACTGGGAGTTAAATGGAGATATCATCGTTTACTATCCGGTTCTCGACATGGGACTGGAACTTTCCTCTATGGGAATCCGTGTAGATGAAGTTTCCCTTAAAAACCAGTTAAAAGAAGCCAGATGTGAAGAACGTGCTGAACTGCCATTCCAGAAGGCTCTGTTGAACGGTGAACTGCCTTATACTGTAGGTGGTGGAATCGGTCAGTCACGTATCTGTATGTATTATCTGAGAAAAGCTCATATCGGAGAAGTCCAGTCTTCTCTTTGGCCGGATGACGTAGCAGAAAAAAAGCTGCTGCCGGCGGAATCCAGCTTTTTATAAAGCAGGTGTAACTTTTGCCGATTAAAAACGGCAGTATATCTTTTGTCGTATACCTGGCAAAAAGCCGGGAACAGATCTACACTCTGTACTTCCAGAGTGTCTCTGTTCCCGGCTTTCTCTTCGCAGTCATTTTCCAGGATCTTCACAACTGCAACTGCCTGCATGTGCTGTGCCTGATGCCGATCCTCCACAAGAGCCTTTGGATAACCGATCACACCATGACCATCATATGGATCATTAAAGTAATAATTTTCCTCATCCGCTCCGACCAACAGCATACAATGCTCATTGGAAATCCACGTAAAGGTCTCCCCGTCTTTTTCAGCTTCCAGACTGGTCCGGTCTTCGGTTCACGCATATTGATACATGCCCAGAAAATGACCGGCATTCCTTTGCTGACATATCGCTCTACAAGCTGCTCTGCCGTCTTTCCCGATTCATCAACTGCACGATAATGAATATTTTCTCCGTTTCTGTCTGCTGCTGCAACTTTTCAGCCACTGCTTTTCTTCAAAAAATCCGATTTAAAGACTCCACGATGACCGGAGCATAGCATCCATAGGATTCCGCATCATAGGGACTTCCACAAAAACAATGTCGCGGATCCGGTCCATATAGATCACCCCTGCGTTCTTCAAATGAATCCTGCTCCAGATAATCCCGGATAAACTCATCCACACTCACCCTGTAAGATACTGCAAAAGCATCACGGTCGATACGCTTTCACATCCTGTGGGATAATAATGACTCTGATCAAGGTATGGTACTTCAATTTTTATCATCTTATGCTGCCTGCCTTTTAGAAAGAACGATCTTCATTCCCATCAGGATTGCCAAAAGGATCAGTAGACTGATTCCCAGTGTCAGCCACCATATTTTCGTAAGTGCCGCAATAATATATCCAACCATACATACACCTGCCACAATCGCCGCATACTGCATCTGCGTGGATACATGATTCAGATGATTACTCTGAGCCCCTGCTGAAGACATAACTGTAGTATCAGAAATCGGAGAAACATGGTCACCACAGACTGCTCCTGCCAGAACTGCTGATACAGAAATGATCATCATTTCCAGACTGGTATTTCCTGCAAACATTCCTGTTGCGATCGGAACAAGGATCGCAAATGTCCCCCAGGAGGTACCTGTTGAAAAAGACAGGAAAATCGCAACTGCAAATAATACTACCGGGATGAAAATACTTGCTGGAAGCATTCTCTCCCACGATACCGCCTACAAATTCAGCCAGTCCCATTGCATCACCGATTCCTTTCAGTGTCCATGCAAAGATCAGGATTGAAATAGCCGGAATCATCAGCTTAAAGCCTTCTACCAGACTTTCCATAAACCCTTTAAAATCTACAACCTTTCTCGGAAGATACAGAAGCATCATAAAGAAGATCGTCACCATCGTTGCGAAAATCAGACTGGTTTCTGCATCACAGCCGGAAAATGCAGTGATAATGTCTTTCGCTCCGCCAAGATAACCGGTATAGATCATTGCTCCGATCGCAGAAACAATTAGCACCGCAACCGGAAGTACTAAATCCATCACTTTACCGCCCGGGTTCACTTCATCCTCAGACACCTGCTCAAATTCATCACCACCGCTGGTAAATAAGTCACCCTTCGCCGCATTTTCTTCATGCTTTTTCATCAGTCCGAAATCAAAGCCCGTAAAACAGATAAAAAATACCATCACCAGTGTAAGGATCGCATACAGGTTATACGGGATAGTACGCAAAAACAACTGAAAACCGCTGATCCCTGCATCTGCAGGCACATACGAGTTCACTGCGGCAGCCCAGCTTGAGATCGGTGCGATAATACAGATCGGAGCTGCGGTTGCGTCAATGATATAAGCCAGTTTTGCTCTCGAAACTTTCTGCTGATCTGTGACCGGACGCATTACCGATCCGACTGTCAGGCAGTTAAAATAGTCATCTACAAAAAAAATCAGGACACCCAGTCCCATCGTCGCAAAGTAAGGCACTCCGCTTGGTTCTGATCTTTGTTCCCGCCCATTTTCCATAAGCAGCAGAACCTCCCGATTTTTGCCATCAGTACAATGATCATTCCCAACAGTACATCAAAAATAAGAATATTCAGATTCATACTGTTCTTCATGATCTCAAAAAAATTAACAAATGAATCCCACGGGTGGAATCCACTGTAAAGGAGTGCTCCTACGGCTACTCCGATAAATAAGGAGCTGTATACCTCCTTTGTGATAAACGCAAGTATAATTGAGAAGCGGTGGAATCAAAGCCCACCATGTTCCAATAAACATAGACCCGTCCATTTATTTTACTCCATTCCTTTCATTTGCATCTCTTTCATTCTATAGGAAGCTTTACAGAATGACAAGCCTTTTCTATAACAAGCCTTGCAGAAGCACAACGATTTTCTCTTTTTCACATTTCAGATGCCCTGCTCCAGAACTCATTGAAATTCAACAGATCCGGCAGATAAATATCCGCATGATTCCAGATTTGTCCCAGATTTTTATCGTTCGCCTTATCATAGACTGCGACCGTCTTAAATCCCGCACTCTTTGCCGTTCTGATTGCATGCCATGCATCCTCAAAGACCCAGGTCTGCCCCGGATCTGTATCCAGTTGAAGTGCCGCTGCGAAATACAGATCCGGCTGATTCTTTCCACTTCCGATCTCTGGAAGCCGTAAAAATTCCTTCAAAATAAGAAAAACTTTCAGTCTTTTTCAATGCTGCCTCTGCATTCTTCCGGTCACCGGAAGTGGCGATCACCATCGGGATCTTCCGTTCTTTCAATTCTTTCAGATATTCACTTACTCCCTCTTTCAGAGGCACTTTTTCCACATAAAACTGCTCTACTTCCTTTACAATCCCCTTTGTAACCTCTTCCACGGTCTGCTTCAGTCCGTAATGAGAAATCAGATACTCCGCTGCTTCTTTTCAGACTCATTTCATATAGAATCTCACTTAAATCTTTTTTCTGCCTGGATCCCGAATTTCTGTAAATAGAGTTCACCGAGATTCTCCCATACAGGCATGGAGTTCAGAAGAACTCCATCTACATCAAATATAACACCTTTTACCATAACTCTTTCTGCCCCTTTATATCATATACATCATCGCGGAAATAATTTTTGATATCTTCCGGCATAAATACTTTCCGTTCAGAATCATACCATAATTTTGTTTTTTTATAAAGAGATATCATTTCCAATTCTCATCCGGATGTGCTATAGTAATTGCTGGCTACAGTATCTGTAGACAGGAATCTATCGTTATCGCTGACTGAAGATTTTATTACATAAAACACAGGAGGAATATTTTATGAACTTTTTTTAAGAAAAATGGTGCAGGCCTGCTCTTATGCCTGCTGATTGCCATTCCATCATGGCTGCTCGGAAAGGCTGTCCCCGTTGTCGGCGGTCCGGTCTTTTCTATTCTGATCGGTATGATCGTTACCCTGATCCTGACCGATAAAACCGTCTTTTCACCGGGAATTAATTTTACATCCAAAAAGATCCTGCAGACAGCCGTTGTATTCCTTGGATTCGGAATGAATCTCACAGAAATTCTGGCAAAAGGGAAGCAGTCTCTCCCGATCATTCTTTTCCACCATCACTACATCACTGGTAATTGCTTTTTATTATGTATAAAATATTGCATATCAATTCCAACAGTGCAGTTCTGGTCGGTGTCGGTTCATCTATCTGCGGAGGAAGTGCCATTGCAGCTACTGCACCGGTCATCGGAGCTGATGATGAAGAGATTGCCCAGTCTATCTCCGTTATTTTCCTGTTCAACGTCATTGCCGCCCTCGTCTTTTCCTTCACTCGGAGCTGCCCTTGGTCTGACAAATGAAGGATTCGGATTGTTTGCAGGAACCGCCATCAATGATACCTCTTCTGTCACTGCCGCTGCTACCGCCTGGGACGGAATCCATTCAAGCAATACACTGGAAGCTGCTGCAATCGTAAAATGACAAGAACACTTGCGATCATCCCGATCACATTAGTCCTCGCCATTTACAAAAGCCGGAAATCCAAAAATACCGAAGGATCTTCTTTCAGTCTGAAACGTGCCTTTCCGATGTTCGTACTGTTTTTCGTTCTTGCATCGGTTGTCACAACCATCTTTCATCTTCCTGCCGGTGTAACCGCCCCGTTGAAAGAACTGAGCAAATTTCTAATCATCATGGCAATGTCCGCAATCGGTCTGAATACGAATATTGTCAAGCTCGTCAGGACCGGAATGAAACCTATTCTCACCGGATTCTGCTGCTGGATCGGCATTGCTTTTGTCAGTCTTATGATGCAGCACATTCTCGGTATCTGGTAGAATTTCACTGTCAGACAGGATTTAAAAAGTGCCACTTTCTTTTCTGGAGGATCATCCTCTGCGGATCGGAAAGCGACACTTTTCTTTTTCTTATCTGTTCTGCTTCAATTATTTTTCTTCCAGGATCTTATCAATGACTTACCAGCTTCACACTCAGTACAAAAATATCTGCTGCCATCTCAAGTTCCTCCGGAGTCGGATAAGACGGAGCAATACGGATATTGCTGTCATGAGGATCTTTTTCCGTAAGGGAACGTAGCTCCTGCACCGGTCAGCACTACACCCGCTTCTTTTGCCTTTGCCACGATCGCCTTTTGCACATCCATCCAGTGCGTCAAAGGAGATAAAATAACCTCCCCTTGGTGCGATCCATGAACCGATTCCAGTCCGCCAAGTTCTTTGTCCAGTACTTCCAGTACCGTTTCAAACTTGGTCTTAAAATATCAGCATGCTTCTTCATATGCTCTACGATTCCGTGGATATCTTTAAAAAGAATCTTACATGACGAAGCTGGTTTACCTTGTCATGTCCGATCGTCTGTACCTTCATCATATTACGGATATCTTTCAGGTTCGCATCTGATGCAGCCATTGCTGCAATTCCTGATCCAGGAAAACTGATCTTGGATGTAGATGAGAACTTATAGACCATATCCGGATTTCCTGTTTTTTTACACTCCATCAAAATCTCCAGCAGATAATCCTGCTTGTCCTCGTACAGATGGTGAACACAGTAGGCATTGTCCCAGTAGATACGGAAGTCCTCTGCTGCCGGTTTCAGATTTGCAAAACGGAAGACTGTCTCATCTGAGTACGTAATTCCTGTGGATTAGAATATTTCGGAACACACCAGATTCCCTTTTACTGCAGGATCATTGTTTACCAGTTCTTCTACTAGATCCATATCTGGTCCTTCCGATGTCATCGGAATATTGATCATCTCAATTCCGAAATGCTCTGTAATTGCAGAAGTGTCTGTCATATCCCGGAACAGGACAGAGGAATTTTACCTTATCAAGCTTACACCATGGTGTACTTCCCATAACTCCATGAGTCATTGCTCTTGCAACTGTATCATACATAACATTCAGACTTGAATTACCAAAAATGATCACATTATCCTTTGGTACTTCCATCATATCTGCAAGAAGCTGCTTTGCTTCATCAATTCCGTCAAGACCACCATAATTCCGACAGTCAACGCCATTGGCACAGGTCAGCTCTTCACTGCTGTTCAGTACATCCATCATCCCCATTGACAGATTCAGTTGGTCTGCAGCCGGCTTACCTCTGGACATATCCAATGAAAGACCCTTCGCCTTAATCTCTTCAAAGCGGGCTTCCAGTCCCTTCTTTAACTCTAATAACTCTTCTTTGCTCAAATCTTTGTATGCAGTCATTGCAGGATTCCTCCATTCTTTCTTGAATACTCTTGTGACATCGCCACACTAATTGCTATTGTATACAACTTTTGACATTTCGTCAATGGTTTCTTGCATTTTTGTCAGTTTAAATCATTTTTACGGTTCTATTTTTTATCTTTTGCATTTTCTCACCTTTTTTCATGCATTTTCTTCTTTTTTTTTTCACTTTTCTTTTCCGTACCCAGTCCTGGTTTTTCCCTGATTTTTATTGAGATTCTTTTCCTTTTTCTGCTTTATGATATGATGTTGAAGACAACAGAGAGAATTTATTTTATTTCTGACCCGGACGGATACTGGCTGGAAATTGTGCCTGCATAGAAATAATCAAAAAAAGCCATCGCTTACTGCGATGACTTTTTTTTTCTTTCCTAATATCTCACATAATATACCACACGGACTTTACTGACCTTCACCGGCACACCGTCTGCTGTGCCTCGATCATCTGACCATTTCCTATGTAGATTGCCACATGACCCGGTGTCCAGCAGATATCTCCCGGCTGCGGATCACTGACGATTGTTCCGCCTGCAAGAATCGAACCACTTGTTCTCGGGATCGACTTTCCTGCCTGTCTGTAACAATACTGAACCAGTCTGAACAATCCAGTCCGACATATGGGTTGTTCCACCCCATACATACGGAACACCAATCTGTGAATACGCTGCATCTACAATCGCATTTCCGGTACTTGGATTGTATGTAGCACCACTGTTGGTTGTCCCTCCGGTATTCGGTTATTATTATTCTTCTTAGCCGCCTCGGCTGCCGCAGCAGCTTCTGCCGCTTTTTCTTGCTTCTTCCTGACGCTTTGCCTCTTCCTCGGCTGCTTTCTTCACAGCCTCGTCAATCTGCACATCAAGATCCTTGATCTCAGAACTCTTCTCGGTGATCGTCGTATTCAGTTCCGTCTTCTGCTCTTCATACTCCGTCTGCGTCTTCTCAAGATCATCCATCTTCGTCTCAAGCGTATCCTTCAGCTCTGCAACTTTCTCTACTGTTGCTACATACTCATTCAATTTCTTTCTGTCCTACCTATGTAAATCCTTAGAATACTCTGCCTGCTTCAATGCACTTGTCGTCTTACCGGAAGAAAGTACCTTTTCCACCGTTGCACTTCCGGTTCCCGCCTCATACATATACTTGATACGAAGCTTCATCGCCTGATACTGCTGCTCCTGCTCTTCCTGGGCAGCCTTCAGATCTTCCTCTGTCTGCGAAATCTCTTCACCAGTCGTGATCAGATCATTCTCCAGCTCTGAAATCTTTGTCATCAGAGAATTAAGCTGCGTCTGCAGGCTGTTCACCTGCTCCTCAGTATCCTTTTTCTGCTTCTTCAGATCACTTACCTCATCTGCAAGAATCGGAGTGACTGAAAGTGAAAAGGTCAACGCTGCTGCAACAACTACACTGCAAATCTTCTTTAATTTCATCTTTTCACCAATCCTTATTATATTATCTATGTCCCCACATATATCGTTCATGATACAACATCAGACAGCTTTTTTTCAACAGATTTATACGAATCATCCTTAAAAACTATAAAAACTGCCTGAAAAAAGCGGTTGCATCTTCTGCTCTATCTTCTTTTAAAAACTTTTCTGTCTAAGACATATCCGGTCATTTTGTTCCATTCATATCAATCATTATAATAAATATTCGATGAAAATTCAATCTATTTTTAACATTTCTGTAACATTTAACATTTTTTCATAATCTTTTTTGCAGATTCCGTCACAGCAAGTCCACCCATACCGGTTTCCTTCAGACAAACAGGAAGTTCATTCCCGATTCGTCTCATACTGTCGATCGTATCATCCGGTGATATCGCACTGACTATTCCTGCCATGGCGAGCTGTGCGGCAGATATTGCATTGACTACTCCCGCAACATTCCGCTTGATACAGGGGACTTCCACCAGTCCTCCCACCGGATCACACGTCAGCCCCAACATATTTTTCAGGGCAAAGGCTGCTGCCTGCATAATCTGCCGGGTCGTACCCCCTGTAAGAAAGTCAACGCCCCGGCTGCCATGGCCGCTGCCGTCCCGATCTCTGCCTGACATCCGCCGGATGCTCCTGCGATGGACGCATTTTCTGCAATCACTTTACCAATTCCCGCTGCAGTAAAAGTGCCTGTACCATCCGGTCTTCTGCCGGATCATCTCCTGATTCCTCTGATTCTGCCACAACTTCCTCATAACTTATAAGTACTGCAGGGATCACTCCGCATGAACCTGCAGTCGGAGCGGCAACGATCCGCTTCATACAGGCATTGGATTCTCCCATTTTCAATGCTTTTTTCCATTGCCAGAGCCATGTATCCACTGCACAGATTTTTTGCCGGTCACATTAAACCGGTGCATTTTTTCTCCATCCCCGCCAGCCATACCGCTTGCCGAACGAAGCTCTGCAGCATATCCCTCATCTGCCGCTTTCATTTCATGATACATCTGACGCATTCTTTCAAAAATCTGTTTTTCTGTCTCATCTGTCTCTGTCTGCTCTGCCTTCAGTACGATCTTCCATACCGGCTTCTGTTCTGTCTTGCAAAGTTCTTCCAACTGTCTGATACTATGATATTCCATGCTTATCTTCCTCCGGCTTTCTTCAGATATGTCACTTTGATGATTCCTTCCACTTTTTCCAGCCACTCCAGTCCGTCTTCCGGCACATCCTGATCACATTCCACAACCATGACTGCACGACCGCCTTTACCGGAGCGATATAACTGGAAGCGTTGCAATATTGATCTTTTTCTGTGCAAGCATGGAAGTCACCTCTGCCACATGCCCCGGCTGATCCTGATTATGGACGATCAAGGTCGGATTTTCACCTGAAAAATTCGTTTCAATCCCATCAATCTGTGCGATATTGATCCTCCCTCCACCGATGGATTCTCCAATAATATCCAGTTTTTCCCTGAAACTCCTTTTAATTTCAGTTCCACTGTATTGGGATGTCCTTCCTTTAATCTTGCTTCTCCGAACTCAATTCCGACTTTCTTTTTCTTCTGCAATCCTCAGACTGTCAGCAATTCTTCCATCGTCAGGACTCATTCCCAGGAGTCCTGCCACAAGTGCCTTATCCGTTCCATGCCCTTTCCGGTTGCAAGAAAGGATCCATAAAGGAGGATCCTTGCCTCTTTCACATCTTCTCCCAGCAGATTTCTTGCCACAAAACCAATTCTCGCCGCCCTGCGGTATGAAGCTGGACGGTCCGACCATAACCGGTCCGATAATGTCAAAAATTCCCATCTTTTCTCTCCATTTCTTTCTGTCGATACCAGACTTCTCTGACCATATTATTTCTCAAAGGGCAAAAATTTCAACCCTTCAATAGAAAGGGTTGAAATTAGTCTGTCTTATTTTTCAGATTTTATAATCGCTCTGATCCATTATAAATCCTGATTTTTTATTTCTTTCTTTTTTTCCCAAGCAGTGTTCCGGCTGCAGCACCACCTGCAAGAAGCATGGTCATTCCCGGAAGGAGTACATTGGAAACATCTCCGGTCTTAGCTGCCTTGCTGCCTGTGACTGTTGTTCCGGCAGTTTTGTTGTCAGATGGTTTCTGATTATCGGACGGTTTCTGCGTATCAGGCGGCTGATCCGGTTTTTCCAGCTTCGGAATACTTCTTGTCTGCTCTGCATCACACTTCTCGCAAACTCTCTTTTCAAGCCCTCTTCCTCTGTTGTGGCCGCTTTTTACAACAGTCCATTCTCCATAGCTGTGACCTGTTGCTGCGATCTCTGTTGCTTCTTCCAGTGTCTCATTGCAGTCTTTACAAACAAGCTTTCCTGTAGAATCCCGGTTCCGTACAGGTAGGATCCTTTACTCCGACTCTTTCTGTATTTTCATGCTTACACTCTGTCACTGTCTCTGTTACAACGATCTCGTATGTCACTCCACCGATCACAACGATTTGTTGTTCCTGCTTTTTCTGCGGTAACGAAATAGCCTGTTTCCGGTGCAAATAAATACCAGTCATTGTCATTTGCAGAATAGCCGGCAACCTTTGTATTGCTGCGGCCGTAGTTGTTCAGATACTGTCCGCCATAGGAAATACCAAATCCATCAGATGCTCCATTTCCTACTGTCGGTGTCTGAGCTGTATCGCTCAGTCCTACATTACTTCCGTTAAAACTTAAATATTTTCCGTTGACATCCTGGATTGTATATCCTCCGTCAACCGCTTTCACAGTCCACATATAAGCAGACTGGTCATCCGACTCAAGGTCTGCTGCCTTCATTGCAAGTCCTGTCGGTGTTCCTGATGCAGTACTCTGGCTGTTTACCAGTACATAAGAGCTCTGACCGATCAGATATTCTTTTCCTGCTACGATCTCTGTTTTTTTTCACATATGGAGGCTGATCGCCATTTGCTGTAAGAGAAACAATCTCCTGACCGCTTTCCTGCTGCATCAGCTTTCCAGGTGCGAGGAATTTCTCTCCGACTTTCAGTTCCACTTTCTGTACTTCATTTTTTTACTACAACATAATAGGTAACTGCACCGATGGTAACAGAAGTTGTTCCTTCGCCTGTTCCCTCGAAAGTAATCTGTGTACTTCCCTGGTGTTCCCTCTGTATTGGTCTTCAGCTTTCCTACATGCTCATAACGATTTGCCATAACTGCTGCAGATGGTACAACTACATATTTATTACCATTTGCATCTGCCTTTGTCACGATCAGATATTTTTCGCCACCCTGGATCTCATCAAGTGCTGTCTTTCTGATATCCGTGTACTGCAGAAATCTTCCGGTGCAGAAGCTGACTTCTTATATAATTCAAAATAGCAGTTGTCAGCAACTCTGCTGTTCCTGTCGAAATACAGCTTGGATGTATCAGTACTCCCAGAACCATAAAATATTTCCTACACTTCCTGTTGCATTATCTGTCAGTGTAAACAAGCTGTCTGTATCATGCTTTTGCAACTGTGATCGAAGTTTCTGTCGTACTACTTGGAACATTATTAGAACCGGCTGCTCTTGTTCCAAGGTAGACAGTCTGTCCGTCTGCTGTTGTCGCTTTCACTTTGTACCGGTTGTCTGTTCCTGTAGCTTCAAAAGTATATTCGCAGTCATCCAGATCCAGCTCTGCACCGTTAAATGTTGCGGTTGCGGTTGCTTTTACTGCGACTGTCTTTACTTCCGGTGCCTGTGGATCTTCTCCTATCATCGTCACCTTTGCCACATTTTTATCAAGTGCTGAAGTATCTGTGCTGCTGTAATTTCCGGTTGTATCTGTATAGGATTTTGTTCCTCCCATATTCAGTTCTACAACTTTGTAGTTCTCTGTATCACTGATATTCAGTTTCAGGATTCTGACATAAGAACCTGCATGAACCGTTACAGTTGCCTGCTTCCAGTCCTTCTACCTGCCCTGAAGTAACTTTTAATTTTCCATTCTCATATACGGCTGTTACGGCACTCTCATCGGATGATGTAACTTCAACCGATGTCCCTCTGCAACTCCATTGACCGCATAAGTCTTTGTCTGCGAAGATTTCATGCTGTCTGAACTGATCACATTTCCATCCTTGTCTGTCAGCCAGACACTTCCTACTGAAGCTGATCCGACAATATCTTTCAGAGCGATCTCTTTGAAAGTGATCGCAGTTCCGTTGCTTTCATACAGAAGACCGATATTTTCGTTAGCCATCTCCGAAATACAGGAATATGCATAGTATGCACTTCCATTAATACTGTAGTCATATGCCCAGTCAATACTTCCCGTCATCCTGAACCAGTCCTACGTAGATCTTTCCTGCCGCACGGCTGAATGTATTGGACGGGCACGCAAAAAAGATGGCCGTCTTTCCATTGATTTTCTCAGAATATGTGGTAGCTGTAAGCTGACAGGTCGCATTATAGGAAATTCCATTGCCTGTGGATCTGACCAGGTCTCTCCGCCATCATTAGATACATAGTAGACATTTTCACGACGTACAAACATATACAGCTTTCCGTCTGCCTCTGTGACAACTGCCTCAGAACTAAAATTCTTTGCAGATGCTCCTCTGTGCCACGTTACCCCATTATCATCAGAATAGATTGCCGCACTGTTCTTGTCACCATTTTGTAAATTCATAACATGTAAATACGATTCTTCCTTTATGTTCTCCCGTAGAGATCACAATTCCGCGTCCCGGTCCTACCAGCAGACTCTGCTCGGATGCTTTCTTTACATCCAGAAGTGTCGGCTCTGACCAGGTCTCTCCGCCGTCTGTAGATTTTGTCACATAAATAAAATCTGTCGGATACGGGAAGTACGGAGAATCTCCACAGAACAGATTCGTATTGACTCCGTTTCCTGTGATATTGAAATACTCATCCACCGTATAACCGCTGACTGTATTTCCCGAAGCATCCTTCAGCAGATAATAAGTGGCATTCTCATCCGGATTCTTTTTCCAGATAATAAGTAAATGCTGCATTCATACGCTGTGCTGTATCAGAAGCGGCCGTCACACTGTGTCTGTTGCTTTTGCAAGCACAAGACGATGCTGGGAATCATATCCCGTGTGTCCTGTCTTTGGTGCATAACTTGCACTGTTCAGTGCTGTTCCGGCCGGATACAGATCCGCTGCCATATAAACAGTCCCACCATCGGTCGTCAGTGCCGGGTCAATAAATGCCGTAGAACCGTTATTATGTACATTTCCATTATCTCCTAAATAATTGGCAAAGGTATAGCTCCAGGTCTTACCATTATCCGTAGAACGGGAAACGATCGTATCCAGTCCGCCGCCGTCACCTCCGCCATTCCAGCGTGCATCACTGGATGCGACAAGAGTTCCGTCATTCAACGTAACAAGTCCCGGGATTCTGAAATTCGTACTTCCACCCGTACCTGCCAGAAATGGCTGCTTTTTTGTTGTTCCGTCTGCCGGCTTTGTTCCGTCATACGCATTATTCACAGCTCCGACCGTAGTTGGGAAACATCCAAGCGTCAGAACTCCTGCCAGCATCAGAGCAAGCACTCTTTTTTTTGTTTTTCATCTTTTTCCTCCTCTTTTTCATAATACCTGCATAACTTTTCCATTTATACATAGTCCATTATATTATAATCTTTCTGTCATTTTTTCACTTGTATGATTCTACTTTTCCGCAATCTGATTTTTATCTGATTCGGAACTGCCGAAACCTATTCTTTAAAGCATTGAAACCTGTTCCTTTTTTCTGTAAAATGAAACCATCCCGGTTCCGGAACGCAGAACTTTTATTCCGGCAGATTTTCTGATGCACGAAAAATGATAATCCGGATTTTTATAACAGACAGTGGAGGTACTATTATGACAGAATCAGAGATCAGAAAGCTGCTTGAAAGACAGCGTTTTTTTTTTTCAACAGGAAAACTCTTCCGTTTCTTTTCGTCTCAGACAGTTTGAAAAGCTGAAAAGATCCATCCAAAAAAATGAACCCCTTCTCCGGCATGCACTGAAAAAGGATCTTGGAAAAAGTAATATGGAAAGTTATATGTGTGAGATCGGGCTGACGCTCTCCGAGCTTTCATGGATGCAGCGTCATGTCAGATCCCTGGCAAAAAAACCGGACTGTACCAACGCCTCTCTCCCAGTTTGCCGCCCACAGCTACCGTTCTCCTATCCCATATGGGACGGTTCTGATCATGAGTCCGTGGAATTATCCGCCCTGCTGACTTTGGAGCCGCTGATCGATGCCATTGCCGCAGGAAATACCATCATCCTGAAGCCAAGTGCCTACGCTCCTGCCTCACTTGCCATGATCAAAGAAATCATCGAAACCACTTTTTCCCGGCAGATTATATTTCCGTCATTGAGGGAGGACGTACAGAAAATCAGGCATTGCTCCGCCAGAAGTTTGACAAGATCTTTTTTACCGGAAGCAAGGCTGTCGGAAAGGAAGTTCTGCGGCATGCCGCAGAGAATCTGACCCCTGTTACATTGGAACTGGGTGGAAAAAGTCCTTGTATCGTTGACTCCACCGCAAAAATCCCACTTGCTGCCAGACGTATTGTTTTTGGAAAATTTTTAAACTGCGGACAGACCTGCGTTGCACCCGATTATATCCTGTGCCATCATTCGGTCCGGCAAAATTGGTTGCTGCGATCCGGCATGAGATCCAGATTCAGTTTGGAGAGAGTCCGTTACTGAACCCGGATTATGGCAAGATCATCAATGCAAAAGCATTTTCAGCGACTTTCAGAACTCCTTGATCCTGAAAAGATCGTCTGTGGAGGGAACACCGATGCGGCAACTCTTCGTATTGAACCTACTGTTATGGCCGATGTTACCTGGGAAGATGCTGTTATGGAAGAAGAACTCTTCGGACCGCTCCTTCCGATTCTGACCTATGACACTTTGGAGGAAGTAATCCGTACTGTAGAATCACATCCACATCCGCTGGCTCTTTATTTTTCAGTGAAGATAAAACCGCACAGAAAAAGCTTCTTCGCTCCTGCCGTTTCGGTGGCGGCTGCATCAACGATACCGTAATTCATCTGGCAACCAGTTCCATGCCATTTGGCGGCATAGGTGAGAGCGGAATGGGATCTTACCATGGAAAAACCGGTTTTGAATCTTTCAGTCATTTCCGGAGTATTGTGGACAAAAGACTTGGATGGATCTTCCGATCCGATATCAGAAATATACGCAGAAAAAAAGAAAAGCTACTGCGGTTATTCCTGCAATAGCTCTCTCCTTTTTCTATCTTTTCCATATAAATTTTCTGCCTGGTTCATATTCTTTCGACAGAAGATGGATCAAAAAATTCTTCTGTCGAAGCCAGCCCTGCGATCACGCATGTAATTTCACAATACCTCAGTGCAAAATCCTGCACAAGCATATACGGCAGACAGAAGACACAAAAACCTGTCGCCTTGTTCAGAATCGTATGCAGTGACGCAAACCGGTGATACCGCACAGCGGCTGTAACATAGAGCAGGCACGGATCACCAGTACCGCACCGATACAATACCACATCCACACCGGAAGCACTTCCAGCAGAATCGGGAAAAAATTTTACAATCATCACCGCATAAAAAATCAGATCTGAAATACTGTCCAACCTTGCCCCAAACTCACTGGTACTGTTCGTCGCTCTTGCGATCGTTCCATCCAGCACATCCGTTATTCCGCAGAATGTATAAAAGAAGATAAAAAGGCAGTGTCAGCGGCCGGATCAGTAAAAGTCCGACAGTTCCCACGATCCTTAACATTGTGCAGATGTTCGGTGGTGTCAGTAATTTTTTTTTCATAAACCTTCTCCTCATTTCCATGTATCCTGTTCTTTACTTTCTGTCAGTATTTGATAAAATTTATTTTAACAGATACAGCAGTTCTTCAAAAGCAGATCCCATCTGCCAGAGGGATCTCCAGTTCCACTGACCTCTGAATGCATTTTCCGATAAACCCGGATGCCTTTCTCACTGATTCAGTCAGCCCGGTTCCATTGACCGCATCCGCTGCAATGATCGCTGCAAAAATATCGCCGGTTCCCGAACGAGGACTTCCGATTTTTTCCGTCTGGATCATCTCATACCCTGCTCCCTTTTCGTAACAGAGATTTGCTACATGATTTTTCTTCTCAATCCCGGTGATCACTACTTTCGCCGGTCCTGAACCGGCAATCTGCTCTGCCAGCCGCTCCAGTTCTCCGCTACTCCATTCTTCCTTATATTGCGTACCGGTAAGAAGACAGGCTTCTGTCACATTCGGTACAACAATATCTGCATACTGCACAACTTCACTCATCTTCCGGCACATTTCTTCCGTATAGGTTGCATACCGCTTTCCACCGTCTCCCATAACCGGATCGACTACGACCGTTGTATCTTTTTTCTTTAAAAGTGTGTATAAACTCACCGACAATCTGATCTGCTCTTCTGAACCCAGGAACCCGGTACAGATTCCGAAATTTAAGTCCCAGTTTCTTCCACTCTTCAATATACGGTTCCATCTCTGCCGTATAATCTGTGCAGTAAAAAGAATCATAAGCTGTATGATCCGAGAAGATTGCTGTCGGAACAGCACAGCACTGTACTTTCATCATGGAAATAACCGGAAGCTGCACTGCGATCGAGCATCTGCCAAATCCCGTAAAATCATTGATCAGTGCAATCTTTTTCTGTTGATTATGATTCTGCTGCTTTTGATCCTGCATCTTTTTCCTCCGTCTTTCCTTTTTGACACCCTTTGCATTCGGATAAATTTTTTTTCATCTTCGCATCATCATAATGCTCATCCGTCCAATGCTCCCATCTGGTTTCTGCCCTGATCCCTTTTTTTCTCTTTCATCATACCGCACCAGAGCCATACAGGGAAACCATGATATTGCAGCACATAAATACAAGCAGTCCCCAGGTTATGATCTTTTTCCAACCTTTTGTGGAATCCGTTCAATCCATTTTTCCAACGGTGGATACAGCCTTTTAAACCACACTACTGCCGCATTCCCCAGAAAAACAGTAAAGAAGATTTATCCTGCCACCGAGATTAAACGGTATTCTGCTATAATCCCAAAAGACTTTTCCAAAAAAAATCTCTGTAAATACACTACACAGATACTCATACGCACCACCAAGCAGTGTCCCTATAAGAAATAAAAATGTATTACTGCGGTCTTTATATTTATAGAGCAATGCCGTCACCAATGCGATTGCCAGTCCCCATACAATACTGAATGGTCCCCACACCACACTGCTCCGGCTCATCCATACCCCTGCTGTGATGCGGCAGAAAATCGTCTCCGTGATATCACCTAAAAATGCACCAATAATAAAAAGTAATACAATCTTATAAAATCCACATCCGGATGCAAAGGCATCACTTTTTCTGCTGCCTTTTTTCGGTTTTCCGTACACGCGGGTAAGCTTTCTTCACACGCCTTTCCACCCGTTCAGAAATCCAGGAACTTAATCTTGCACTCAGCTTATCAATCTGTGCATCCGTTTCTTCCCACTGCTTCAGTTTCTGCTGATCCCTGTCAGCAGCATAAAAGAGGCAAAAACATCCACACACAGGAACAGCAGCAACACCAGGATCAATATCTTCATCACAAGCTCCGGGAGAAGATGCAGCAGATCCAGGCTCAGCACGTTGCCCCACCGGACAGCGATATACCCCAGTCCGCCCCAGACCAAAGATGCCGGAAGACAGATATATCCATCCAGATTCCATTTCACATTGGAATAATCCCACCAGCGTTCTTTAAAGATCCACTCCATCAGATGTCCGCCGATCCACTCTACAACCGTTGCATAAACTGCCGCAAAAAGGAAAAGCCAGAATCCAGTCAGTTCCTGCAGTCCCACAGTCATAAGAACAGCCGTAAATCCGTACATCACACAGTACGGACCATTCACAAGTCCCCGGTTTGCGAATTTTTTTTTCTGTTTCAATGTGGCCAGAACAGTCTCCAGTATCCATCCGCCAAAAGAATACAGGAAGAAAAAGCCATAATAGTTCATAGATCGTATAGTGATTCAAATCGTTCTCCTCTTTCGTTTCATTTTCTGTTTATTTTTTGTACATTTTTTCATCCGCTCTCTGAAGCAGTGCGTCCAGATCACGGTCTGTCCCATCCGTCCACGCATATCCGACTGCCGCTGAAACTATCTTTCGAGGTGATGTCTCTGTACGGACGCTGAGACAGACTGCCGCAACTGCCAGGCACAATACAATCACCAGAGCTGTAGATTTCACCTTTTTCATGTTGCTTTTCCTCTTGTTCGTTGAATAAGCCACGCTTCTTCCTGCTTGCTAACGCTTATTATACCATGATCGGCACCTTTGGTGCCTGGAAGCTGCTTCGCAGCGATCATGATCGCCATTCGCCGCTCACACTGAAAAAGCTGTGCTTTCTCCTGCTCGCTAATGCTCATTATATCATCTTTCATGGTTTTGGCAATTTATTATTTCTACCGATTTTGCCACATGTTCATCCATCCCTGCAGCAAATGCTTCATTCCTGTCCTCCTCGAATGCATTCGCAGTCATGACGATCACCGGTATAGACGCTTTCTTCTGATCTCTTAACTTTCGAATCTGTCTCGTTGCATCGTACCCATTCATCCTCGGCATCTGCACATCCATTAAAATCAGATCATAATATCCATACATCCTCAATGCTTCTGCATTCATATGAACAATCCGATGACCAGGCAGAGTATACGCCATCACTCCACAGCTTTGAACATCCAGCAGTTCTTTATAATAGTCCTGTTGCAGGAGATGCTCCTTTCTGAGCGTCTGATTCATTTCTGCAAACCGCCGTTCAGCAATCTTGTCCTTGTTATCCGCTCCAATCTCCAAAAAGAAAAGCCATACTCTGCATTTCTTCTATGCAAAGTACAGCTTTTATCTGCAATAGATCTTCTTTAGGGGATGTGAAAAACTCGATTGAGTTTTTTGCATCCCCCTTTCTTTCTTACCGGAGTAATCCACTTTCCTTTGAGCAAAATTTCCAGATCGGTTCCTTCCACAGCTTTTATTACTTTTTTTTAAGACTACCTTTTCCTTGAGAGAAAGCGGAAGTTCATCAATCGGTTTTTTATCAACTGCGTAATATGCAGCACGCAGCAATTCACGGACATCGTACTTCGAGCCCCCACCTCCGGAACACCACGATCTACGTTCATAAGTGTGTAAACTGCTTCCATACCTGTACGGATGGAGTATTCTGTCGTAAAAATAGTGTCTCTCGGTGTCTCCGCAAACTGTCCCAGGAATGCAAAATTGACAGCACCTTCCGGAACAACAAGCGGACGATCACTTTCTTTTCTTGGCTGGAAGAAAGCATTGATGTATGGCATGAAGCAGGTTGTTGTATTGCAGCGATTTTTTGCCCAATCGTCAATCTGATCTGTCGGGACGCCAATGTGATAAAGCCACTCACGGCAAACTTCTTCACCTGTACAATCCCGCATTGCCTTCTTTACATAATTTCCTTCTTTATTCGTTGTAAGTGCATATACCCAGATCAAAACCGTATTTTTATCCTGTGCTTTAAACTGCGGCTGACGATTGATTGTCCATGAAAGATACCAGTTATCGGTACTATCCTTCACTGTCACAATTCCTCCGGTTGTTACTTTTCCTTCTCTCGGATCACGCTTGCAAATGCTGATAATCTTCTGGATAATCTCTTCATCCGAGGTTTCCACAGTTGCACTCATCCAGTTTGTTGCTTCAAAATCGTCGCAGAATTTATCCGGATTACCATACTCACCATTCTTTGCCTGTGCAGCAATATTCTTCCACAAATCCCACGATTCGCCTGTACCGTTTTTAATCAGGCTCGAATCCGGTGCTGTATTCTGATCTCCATAGCAGGAAGTATCTGTACAGCATCCATTTGTTATAAAGACCAGATCATCCTCAATCAAATCAATTGTACCCGGTTTTCCAGCCTTTTCATATATAATCTGTGTGGCAGTTTTTTACCATTTTCATCTTTGATGACAACATTTTTTTGACATCCATGCCATATTCGACTGACACACCATGGCTTTCGAGATATTTTACAAGCGGAAGAATCATGCTCTCGTATTGATTGTATTTCGTAAAGCGGAGTGCGGAAAAATCCGGAAGTCCATCAATATGATGGCAGTATCTGCACAAATACCGTTTCATTTCCAGTGCAGATGACCATCTTTGAAATGCAAACATAGTCTGCCAGTATAGCCAGAAATTCGTGTCCCAGAAGGAATCCGGCAATATCTCACTGATTTTTCTTATCCTCCAAATCCTTTTCCGGTGTCATAAACAACTTTGACAATGCCAGGGCTGAATCCTTATCAAGTGTAAATTTCTTATCTGTATGTGCATCCTGCCCGCATTTCTCAGAAGCCCTGCAAAGGGAGTAATTCGGATCATGCTTGTTTAACCAATAATACTCATCCAAAACAGAGACGCCCGGTGTCTCTATCGAAGGAACATCACGGAAAACATCCCACATACATTCAAAATGGTTGTCCATTTCTCTTCCGCCACGCATATAGAAACCTTTTCGGACATCCTTTCTTCCATCGCAGCTGCCCCCGGCAAGATCCAGTTTCTCAAGGAGATGAATGTGCTCTCCCTTTACCTGCCCATCTCTCACCAGATAAAAAGCGGCTGAAAGCCCCGCTAATCCTGTTCCAATGATATATGCTGATTTCCGGTCAGCACCCTCCGGTTTTTCCGGTCTTGCAAATGCTTCATAAGTACCTGCTGAATAATACATAATAACAACCCTCCTTTTTTGTTTAAACTGTGTCGTTTTCTTTGTTTCCATATGCACAGTATATCCACAAAAATCTTTTTCCTACTATGCACAAAAAAAAGAGAACTGTCATAGAAAGCGACAATCCTCTTACATTGCATCCATATACGACAAACCACAAGATTTGTCGTAATCAGCTCCTGTTCAGTTTTGCATTATTCAATGCATGTGCGAAAGATCCTTGAATCAATGCATTTAATCTTTCTATGATCTGTTTCGGATTCTCCTTCATTCCCCTTTATCAATCCATTCTAATACCAGACCAACAAACCCATATTTGTAAAAATCTGCAATGAATGCTTTTTATCCTCTTCCCGCACGACCATATCTGCCGCTTTTTCTTCGAGTACATTATATATTAGCTGATACGTTACTTTATACAAATAACGATAAAATATATCCTCGCGGAGCATTATGATAGATGTTGACAACAAAAGGTTCGTCCTTTTTCAGTAGATGAAATATTGCCAGAAATCCTTCCTGCCACGTATCATATGTTTTATTCTGTTTCAGAACATGATCTGCATCTGTTTCACAAATCCATTCAATCAACTCATATATATCATGAAAATGATAATAAAAAAGTCTGACGGTTTATCCCACACTTTTCCGTAATGTCATTGATTGTTATTTTATCAATTGATTTTTCTAATAATAATTCCTTAAACGCAAATGCGATTGCAAACTTTGTCGTTGCCTTGCTCATGCTACCTGATCCCCCCTATTCTTTACTTATATATTTTACCGTCATTGGGTGATTTTTGCAAATTCAAATTATTGTGGATTGTCTTCATGAAACAGATGATTGGACGGATCCTGAAGTCTGGAAGAAAGCCAACCCATCTCTCGGCATCACGGTTGGGATGGATAAGGTAGAGGCCGCCTGCGAATCTGCCAAGCAGAATCCCGGTGAAGAAAATTCATTCAGACAGTTGCGACTGAACCAGTGGGTGAAGCAGGCTGTGCGCTGGATGCTATGAAGCTGACACTGGAACAAAGGCTGGCCCACAGCGGTCATCCAGTACTCCTCTGGATGATGGATAACATTTATATCCGTACTGATCCTGCTGGCAATGTAAAAGCAGACAAAGAAAAAAATCCACAGAAAAAATCGACGGAGCTGTTGCCACCATCATAGGCCTTGACCGTGCGATCCGCTGTGGAAACAATACTGGTGCTTCTGTCTACGATGACAGAGGAATCTTATTCATATAACCCCTGCATACTTTTACCTTATAATAAGCATACTATTAAAGTGGAAATCCCCTTAATGTGTTGCTGTTTCCCTTATTTTGTTGTAATATTTAAGGGAAAAATCGGAGGTGAAGGA
>VOFC01000999.1_pt1 | contig 32632 bp, 49 predicted proteins | sample 5384161 | NCBI WGS metagenome assembly VOFC01 (sample SAMN12384722, study PRJNA508395) | human gut metagenome | isolation source: healthy gut B | host: Homo sapiens
ATTTCTCTGCCCTCCGGCGAGCACACCATTGACAGCGTCACCTTTGAGAATGGGGAGCATGTCACCATCCTCGGCAACGGGGAATCTGAGACCACCATCAGCGTCAATGGACAGGTGGCCTTCCACCTTGTCAACGACGATGCCTCCCTCACACTGGAGGACCTCACGGTCGTTGTCAATGACAACTCCAAGAATGGTGCCGGGTCGTCAGAATGGTGAACGGCGATGACATGTCCTTCTCGGCAGAGAACGTGACCTTTGAAACCCCGTCTGAGGCCGCCAGCACTAACAACATCGCCCTCTATATCAATGGCGCCTGGAATGAATCCGTCTTGACTCAAAGCAGCGGCGTCAATGTCAGCCTGACCAACTTTACCTATGAGGATGACTCCGCACATTCCGGCCTTTATTTCCAGAATTACTCCGACATTGACCTTTCTGTCCAGCAGAGCAGCCTCACGGTGGACAAATACGCCATCAACATTCAGGCCAACACGGCCGCATCCATCGACATCTCCGGCTGTGAGATCCAGGGCTGGACGGCTTACTATGCTTACTCCTGCAACACCAACACTACCATCACCGACAGCACCTAATCGGGATCAACCATTTTTCCGGTCCGAGCAACAATTTCGGAACCATCGTACTGGACGGCGGCGAACTTCAGGATATCCCGGAAGGGGACTCCGGCTTTGGGAACACGCTGTACATCACGGACAGTGATATCCAGGCCAAGACAACTGCCGGAAATTATCAGGTGATCGTTTCCTGCAACTATGGCGCTTCAGCCAACAAAATTGTCTTTTCTGACTGCACCTTCCAAGCGGAGGGCACCGCCAATGGGAACGATCTGATCCCTCTGTACGGCAGTTCTGGCCAAGGAAACCAGCTCATAGTAGACGGGCTTTCCATGAACACCGATTCTGAAAACTATCTGGAGCTCATCCCAGCTGCGAAAATCGGGGACCAGGGGTTTGGTACTCTGGAAGCGGCCGTGGAAGCCCGCGGACGGCGATACCATCGTAATGCTCACTGATGTGGCAGAAGATATCACCATCCCCGAAGGCAAGATCCTCACCCTGGACCTGAACGGCCAAACCCTGACCAATGTGTCCAGCCACACCATCGTCAATCAGGGCACCCTGACCATTCTGGACAGCGCCGGCGGCGGTGTGGTGGATGTGGTCACCCATGGCAAGGCAGTTCTGTACAACTACGGCACCATTACCGAGATCTCCGGCGGTATGTTCACCCGCAGCAAGGAGACTCAATATCCCGTCTCCGGCGGCACCGCCGCTAATTCCTGGTACACTGTGGTCAACGGCGGTGTCATCGAGGAGATCTCGGGGGGCACCTTCACCACCGGTGATGGCACTTCCAAAGCCCTCGGAAACCTCTCCAGTGTGATCCGAAACGGAGTGGATGATTCCGCTGATCCGCATCCTGGGGAGATCAAACTGATCTCCGGTGGCACCTTTTTACCGGCGCTGCCAAGTGCTGAAAAATGAACCCAACGGCAAAATCGGCACGATCACCGGAGGCACTTTTACCATGGACAACCAGGAGCAGCACTTCTGGGGCGGCAACAATGTGCTCCAGAACTACGGCACCATCGACTCCATCACAGGCGGCGCCTTCCCGAGCCATTGGAAGCAGCGATGACGGATATCTTATCGCTGGACAGCCCAACCCCGCAGCCCGCTATGGCATCACCAACTACGGCATGATCGGCGAAATGGGCGGAGATGTCTCCGTGTCCGTCGCCGGGAATTCCAGGGCCGTTTATGTGGTTTATTCCTCCTCCGTCGGCGGCACCAGTTCCCTCAACATCACCGGCGGCACCTACGCCGTCACTCCCGCCGGGGACCGAACAGAATACCTTCCCCCGCTGTGATCATGGCCAACTCCGCACAGGCGGCTCTGAACATTTCCGGCGGCTCTTTCCAGGGCGATATCCAGACCGGGACCGCCCATGGCCTGAGCATCTCCGGCGGCTATTTCACCGCCGATCCTACCAGTTATCTTGTCAGCGACAAGGATGCCGTAGCCAGCAATCAGGATGGCTACCAGTACATGGTGGGCACGCTGGCCCTGAGCCAGCAGACCCTCGCCCTGACCAAGGGCGGCGAGGCTGTCCTGTCTGTCAATGCCGAGCCCTGGGGGCGCTGTGCCTGCTTCCGCTGTGTCCTGGTCCAGCGACAATGAGGCTGTGGCCGCCGTGGACAACGGCACTGTGACCGCTGCGGCTCCGGGACGGCTACCATCACCGCTGAGGTAAACGGAAAATCACGACCTGCTCCGTCACAGTCAGCTACGCCGGTGTGGACGGCATCTCCCTGGACCGCGCCGCCCTGACACTCGTCAGCGGCGGCAGCACTGCCCTGACCGCCACCGTCTCCCTTCCAATGCAGACCAGACGGTGACCTGGACCAGCAGCGACGAGGCCGTTGCCACTGTGGCTCAAGACGGCACCGTCACCGCCGTGGCCGCCGGTGAGGCCATCATCACTGCTTCTGCTGGCGCTTACCGCGCCTCCTGCACTGTCACCGTCACCGGGGCGGACGTAGACGTTCTCCCCAGCACCGAGCCTACCCGAGACTGAGGACCAGCTGCCTGACGGCCTGAATGATGAGGTCAAGGAGGCCGTAAACGAGGCGGCCGGCACTGTGAATGCGGACTCCGCCCTGTCTCAGGCAGCCCAGGAACAGGCCGGCCAGCTGGCCGACAGCGCAGAAAGGACGAACTGCTACAAAAAGGACAGTCCGAACTTGGGAGCGAGGAGATTGTCCTCTATACTCAGACCTATCTGCAGGTCACCACAGTAGACGCTCTGACCGGTACGGACGGCAGTATTAACTCCGTCACCCTGGACATCTCGCCCAAGGGGACAGGTGGTGGCCTCCACCGCCAGCACCGCAGGCGATATCAACCAGGGCAACTTCCGTGGTGGTCAAGGAGATCCCCAGGAGGATCTGAACATCACTGGAACCGCTCATGTCACCCCTAACCCTGCCCGACGACTTTGCCAGCAAGACCATCTATATCAAGCATCAGGCCTCTAACGGCAGGACCTATTTTACACCGCGGAGGCGGATGAGGGAGCCAATCTCACCTTCAGCACCCGCCACGGCTTCAGCCCCTTCACCTTCTCTCTGACCAACGAGGCAGCGGCCCAGGTGGAAGATGTGGGTTACGCTGATCTTCAGGACGCTATCGACGCGGTTGCTGACGGAGGCACTATCACCGTGCTGAAGGATGGCCTGGGCACGGTCACCATTCAGGGCAGTAAGACTTTTTACCCTGGTCAAGGGTGAGGACGTCGATACCCTGCCCACTCTGGTGGCCGCCTCCGGGTACCGTCTGACGGATCACGGCAACGGTTCCTATACCATCTCCCGCCGCTCTTCCGGCGGCGGCTCCAGCGGCTCCGCCACCTACACGGTCAGCGTGGACAGCAGCCGCCACGGCGACGTCACTGTCTCCCCCAAGAGCGCCTCCAAGGGCACCACGGTCGCCATCACTGTCAAGCCCGATGACGGCTATGAACTGGATGAGCTGACCGTCACCGACAAGGACGGGGACTCCATCAAGCTCACCGACAAGGGCGACGGCAAGTACACCTTCAAAATGCCAGCCTCCAAGGTCACGGTGGAGGCCGTCTTTACGGCTCTGGAGCAGGAGGAGGAACAGCCCTCTTCTCCGATGTGGCAGAGGACGACTGGTACTATGATGCAGTGGCCTACGTGGCCGAAAAACGGCATCATGTCGGGCACCGATGGCTCCCGCTTCTCCCCCAACGGCACACTGACCCGTGCCATGCTGTCCCAGATCCTCTATGCCATGGAGGACAAGCCCGTTGTCTCCGGCGCGGCCACCTTCTCCGATGTGGCTGCCGGCGCATGGTACTCCGATGCGGTGAACTGGACCGCGGCCCAGGGCATCGTGGCCGGCATGGGTGAAAATTCCTTCGCTCCTGATGCCCCGGTGACCCGGGAGCAGCTGTCCCTGATCCTCTATGGCTACGCCAGATACAAGGGCTATGACACCAGCGCCTCCGTCAGCCTGAGCGGTTACGCCGACCGGGACAGCGTCGCCGTCTGGGCGGCCGACTCCATGGGCTGGGCCGTGTCCGAGGGCCTGATCTCCGGCAGACCCGGAGGCTATCTGGACCCTGCCGGCACCGCCACCCGGGCCGAAGTGGCCCAGATCCTCATGAACTTCTGTGAGGATCTTGCTCGCTGACCTCCCCCTTTTTGTTCCCCTCATGAGGAAAGGCCCGCCGGTCTGTGACCGGCGGGCCTTTCCCGTTCCGCGCCTCTCACCGGCGGCGGCGCAGTGCCCGAGGCTGGGGCTCCTGCTCCACCAGGATGATGTCCTCCCAAACCGCCGCACCCGGTCCCAGGGGATATAGCGGTCCTCCTCCCGGCCCAGCAGGCCGAACAGCCCGCAGCCGCCCCGGCACCACCAGGGCCCGGACCTGCCCGCTCTCCAGGTCCACCTCCATGTCCCCCACATATCCAAACCGGCTGCCGTCGGTGACGCTGATGACCTCCTTGTACCGCAGCTCCGCGATCCTGGTCTCCATGCTCGGACCTCCTTCCAGGGGATGTTCTTCCTGCCCTCAGATTATGAGCTGCGGGCCCGTCCTATGCCCCTGCCTGCCCGCAAAAAAGAGGGGGGCGCCGCGCAGTCCGCGGCGCCCCCTTGAAACGGTCCGGCATCCCTTATTCCAGGTTCAGATGGTTTTCAGGAGATACCGGGTCAGAACAAAGAACCCGGCACCCAGCACCGCGATGCCCAGGATCAGCAGCCACATGAGCAGGTGTCCCCCCGTATCCCCCCTTCTGCTCCATAAACCAGCGGCCGATCTCCGCCATCCAGGGGAGGAGACGAAGATCTCCAGCAGACCTGTAAAGAGGATATTCAGCGCCACTGCAAAAAGCCAACATAGGCGCCGAAGGCTGCCAGGGTACGGTGCTTCCGGGCCAGGTGGCCCCACCGCAATGCTGGCATAGATGTGCAGCACGCCCACGGCGCCGGCGGCCAGACACAGGATGAGCACCTCCAGGAGGAGCAGCCAGTCGCTCCAGTCCACATATACGATCATGTCAAAAAATCACCGGGCAGGTCGAGCCACATGGTGCCGTCCAGCGCCAGGGCCAGCACGGCCAGGATGGCGGCCGCCACAGAAAGCACGTCCAGCAGCACCGCCACAACCAGCTTGGCAGTGATATGCTGGGACACACTGGCGGGCAGGGTGAACATCAGGTATCCCTCGTCTCCCAGCAGATTTTTGGAAAAGCGCTGAATCTGGATGATCAGGGTCAGCACGAAGGCAGCCATAAAGAGGCCGAAGCACAGGGTGCTCATCGCCATAGTGATGATATCATAGAGCGTGGAGCTGAACCGCTCCAGGTTCCCCAGCAGGAAGTGGGTCAGCATCGCCGCCAGGATCAGGCCGCCATACATGGGGATACACACCCGCGCGACCGCCTTCCACTCGTATCGAATCAGTTTGCTCAGCATGCGAACACCTCCCCGGAACAGAGTATCCACCGACTTGCCCGTCTCCTCCCGGATGGCGTCCACGTCCTTGTGCAGGACCATGACGCCCTCCCGGATAAAGACCACCTCGTCCAGCACCCGCTCGATGTCGGCGATCAGGTGGGTGGAGAGCAGGACACTGGCCTCCTCGCTGTAATTGGACAATATAGTGCCCAGGATGTAGTCCCGAGCCGCCGGGTCCACCCCGGCGATGGGCTCATCCAGCACATAGAGCTGGGCTTTTCCGGCTCATAGTCAGGATCAACTGCACCTTCTCCTTGGTGCCCTTGGAGAGCACCTTCAGTCTCTGCCCCGGGCCGATCTTCAGGTCCTTGAGCATCTCGTCCGCCTTCACCTGGTCAAAATCCTTGTAAAAAAAAGTCGGAAAAAAGGCCAGCAGGTCGGACACCCGCATCCAGTCGCTGAGGTAGGGGCGGTCCGGCAGATAGCTGATGATGCTGTGAGTGTAGGTCCCCGGCGCCTGTCCGTCCACCAGAACGGTCCCCTCGGTGGAGTCAGCAGCCCGTTGATCAGCTTGATCATGGTGGTCTTTCCACTCCCGTTGGGGCCCAGAAGGCCGATGAATTTGCCCCTGGGCAAATTCAGGTCCAGACGGTCCAAGGCCGTCTGGCGGCCGAAACCGCTTGGTCAGTCCCTGGCAGACCACCAAATCGTTGTCTTGTCTCATGCGTTCTTCTCCTCTCTCTCTCCGCTGGATCAGCCCCAGGACCTGCTCCTGGGTGAAGCCCAGCTGGGACATGCTCTCAAAAAGGCACAGATCCGCTCCTCCGCGATCCGTTCCCTGATCTTTGTGATCATTTCCTCATCCTCCGTCACATACCGTCCGCTGGTCCGATTGGTGTACAGAAGGCCCTGGCGCTCCAGATCGGCCAGCGCCCGCTGCATGGTGTTGGGATTTACCCCGGCTTCCGCCGCCAGCTCCCGCACGGCAGGGACCTTGTCCCCCGCCTTCCGCTGCCCGCTGACGATCTGCATCATGATCTGGTCCACCAGCTGCTGATAGATGGGCCGGTCGCCTTCCAGCTGCCATTGCATGTCTGTGCTCCTTTCTGTTCGTATTATTGTATTAAGCAATTAGTACAATAATACATTGGTGCAAATTTGTCAACCCCTTTTTAAAAATTTCTCCCGATCCCATTTTTGTGTTCCTGAGCGGGCCTCCTCTCTCCAGAGCGCTTTCTGTTTCCGGAGATATTTCTTATGCTCATTTCTATTTACAGAGTCCGCATTTCTGTGTACTATATGGGACATAGCAAATCACCGGCGGATCTCTATCGGGCCGCACCACACAGAGACAGAAACGGAGGACAAGGTCAATATGGAGCTTGACAGGAGCAAATTTGTGACACCGGAGGTGGCCGCGGAGAGGGCGGTCCGCTCCGGTGACTGGGTAGACTACGGCTTCGGCGGCGGATATCCGGAGTTGATGGACAGGGGCGCTGGCCGCCCGGAAAGGCCGGCTGACAGACGTGAAGATCCGCGGCGGACTGGTCATCCGCCCCAGGATCGAGGTGGTGGAGTGCGACCCGGAGCAGATCTCCTTCCACTATTACAGCTGGCACCTGGGGGATTACGAGCGGAAGCTGCAGGCCCGTGGCCTGGTCCAGTTCCTGCCCATGATCCTGCGCTCCCTGCCCTGCCTCTACCGGGACCGGCATCCGCTGCGACACGGCATTTGTCCCCGTCTCTGCCGGATGACCAGGGCTACTGCGGCCTGGGCATCTCCAACTACGCCTGGCGTACCATCTTCCAGTCCGCCCGCACGGTGGTCTTTGAGATCAACGAGCGCCTGCCCCGGCTGCAAGGGGTGGACGGCAGCCACCGCGTCCATCTCTCGGAGGCGGATTATATCGTGGAGGGGTGAGCATGAACCCCTGCCCCTGCGCACCTACCGGGACCCCAGCCCCACTGATCTCAGGATCGCCCAGCTGGTGGCCCAGGAGATCCCGGACGGGCGGTCCTCTCCCTGGGGGTGGGAAGCGTCCCCTTTGCGGTAGCAAGCATGCTGGCCGACTCCGACATCAAGGATCTGGGCTGTCACACAGGAACCATCAGCGTCGCTTTTTCTGCGCCTGTTCCAGAAGGGAAAGCTGACCAACAGCCGCAAGGAGGTGGACCGGGGATATGCAACCTGGAACCTGGCCATGGGCTCCCAGGAGCTCTATGACTGGCTGGACCGGGAGCCCGGACTGTTCCGCCCCAGCGATGTGGACTATGTCCACTCCCCGGAACGCATCGGGCAGATGAGCAATGTGATCAGCATCAACGGCGGTGTGGAACTGGACCTTATGGGCCAGGAAAACGCGGAGAGCGCCGGGGCCCGGCAGCTCTCCGGCATCGGCGGGCAGCTGGATTTCCTGGAGGGTGCCTTCCGGTCTAAGGGCGGAAAGGGCTTCATCTGCCTCAATTCCACACACCAAAAGAAGGACGGCACACTGAAGTCCAACATCGTCCCCTGCATCCCGGCGGGCAGCGTGGTCTCCCCCCCGTACCATGATCCAGTATGTGGCGACGGAGTACGGGGTCGTCAACCTCACCGGCCTGTCCCTGCTGGAGCGGGCCCAGGCTATGGCCTCCATCGCCCACCCAAGCTTCCGGGAGGAGCTCCTCCGCTACGCTGGCGAACATTTGGGGACCAGGTAGGCTCCTTGCCTTTCCCGCAGTCTATCGCTCCTCCCCTTTAGTTCACTGTTCTCTTCAGAAAAGCTTCAGAGTACCGATTTATAAAAAAAAAAGCTGTGAGGAAAATTCCTCACAGCTTTTTTGACTGCCCTGGTGTCCTCTCATCCGTCACTGCATCCGCCGTGACAACTCCCCCTATAAGATGGAGGCGGGAGGGGCCCCTCCCTTATGCAAGAACCGAAAGTATCCTCCGGGCCGCACCAGCTTTGATGGGTCCCTACGGGGAAGGGGCGGCCCCGCTCTTCCGTTCCTCAATCATCTCGTGCAGACAGGATGGGGCATCTGACAAGCCGCCGATCCGGTCAATCAGGCCCAGCTCCACCGCCTCCTCGCCGTAGATCACGCTGCCCACGTCGGCGGCCAGCTCTCCGGTCTGGAGCATCAGCTTTGTAAAGGTCTCCCTTTTTATGGAACTGTTGGCAGTCACAAATTGCAGGATACGCTCCTGGATGCGCTCAAAATAATAAAAGGTCTGGGGCACGCCGATCACCAGCCCATTCAGCCGCACCGGATGGATAGTCATGGCGGCGGATGGGGCGATAAAGGAGCGCTTGGCCGACACAGCCAGCGGCACGCCGATGGAGTGCCCGCCACCCAGCACCAGGGAGACGGTGGGCTTGGACATGCTGGCGATGAGCTCCGCAATGCCCAGCCCTGCCTCGATATCCCCGCCCACCGTATTCAGCAGGACCAGAAGTCCGTCCACCTCCTCGCTCTCCTCCACCATGGCCAGCAGCGGCATCACATGCTCATACTTCGTGCTCTTGCTGGTGGGAGGCAGCAGCTGATGTCCCTCGATCTGCCCCACGATGGTGAGGACATGGACCGTACCGCGGCCGGTCCGAATGGTGGAGGACCCCATCTCCACGATGGGCTGGATGGCCTGCTCCATCTCCTGCTGCTCCCCCTGCTGGTTCTCCTCCATAATGCATTCCTCCTTTTTCAGAAGTAGCTTGCGCCGAAGTCCGGAATTTTACTCCTGATTTTCCCTCATTGGCCCTGTCTACTTTTTCGTAGGTTGACTTTTTTTCCGCCCCATGTCATAATAAAATAGAAAAGGAGGGGCTGTATGGACAACATACGCTTTGGGTCCTTTGTGGCCCAGCTGAGAAAGGAGCAGGGGGCTGACCCAGAAGGAGCTGGCCCAGCGGCTCCACGTGACGGACAAGGCCGTCTCAAAATGGGAGACAGGACGGGGATTTCCCGACCTGAAGCTGCTGGAGCCCCTGGCCCAGACCCTGGAGGTCTCTCTGGTGGAGCTGCTCCAGGGGAGCGGACCTCTTCCCCCACTCTGTCCGTAGAGGAGGCGGGACAGGTGGCGGCCCGCGCTATGGACCAGTACCAGCAGACCACCGTCCTGCGCTATCTCCGGCTGTTCCGGTGGGTCTGCACCGCCGCGGCGGTCTTCTGCTTCCTCTTTCTGCTGCCGTACCTGGTTTACGGCGTCTCCCAGCTCTACTTTCATTGGGTGATCGAGCCCCAGATGGGGTCATCGGCAGCGCGGAGGGCCCCACCGTTATCATCACTTCCTCGGCTCCCCTGTTCCCCGCCTGGTTCCGGCCGGCACTGCTGGCCCTCCTGTGCGCCGCCTGCGGCGTACTGGTTTTCCGGCTCCACTGCCTGGAGAGGAGGCTGAAATGAAGCGCCTGTTCCCTCTCCTGCTGACGCTGCTCCTGTTCCCCTGCCCGGCTGTGGGCTGGGGAATGGGATCCCCCGCGGTCTGGACTGGCAGGCCCTCACCGTCACTGACCAGAAGGGAGGCGCGCTGCTCTCCGCCGCCCCAAGCTGGGGGAAGGGGAAAGGACGTTCCCCCGTCTCTCCCTGTCCGTCCAGGTGGAGGCAGACAGCGTGGTCCTCACCCGGCCGGAGACCGGAGAGCGATGGGCGGCACCCTCGCCCCCGGCGAGCCCTCTCCGACGGCACTACCGCCTACCCCCTGTCCTTCCCCGGCGCCGAGGCAGGCTGGGCGGTGTATGGTATCACAGAGCACACCGATGGCAGCCGGGAGGCCGCCCTATCTCACTGCCGGGGTGTGACGGTCTACTGTACCGCCCCACTTTCTGACTAAAAAGAGACCGCCCCGCCGCCGTCCACATAGAATGGACTGCGGGGGTGGTCTTTTTTGTCCCATATGTTTTCCCGAAATTCCTACATCCTTCTGGCGGCGGCCGTCTGCTGGCCGTCCTCCTGGCCTGGGAGGCCGACGTGGACGAGCGGGGCCGCATGGCCGCCTTCTTCACTGTGCTGGGGGACGCCCTGGCTCTGCTGGCCCTCCAGCCCAGCTGTCCAGCTGCGGAGGACGAGGTCACGCCCTGTCCGGCGTGAGGAAAGCCCGGATCTCGTCCATTCGGTCCACCGCCTGCTGATACCCATCTCCCCACAGCATCCTCAGCTTTTGGTATCCCGCTCGATGCGGGATACCTTGTGGGTGGACACCGGGGCCAGCACCAGTACCCTGCCCTCCCGCTCCAGCTGGAACAGGCGCTCCCGGCAGGTGTTGTACTGCTCTGCCCGCCGCGCCATAGCCCGGCAGTTGGGATATTCCCGGTAGGTCCGCTCAATCACCGGCTGGAGCTTCTCCGGCCGGCGCACCATAGCTCCGGGTCTTGCTCAGCACCACCACCACCCGGTCGCACCCCTGCTGGAAAGCCCGTTCATAGGGGATAGAGTCGGCCACGCCGCCATCCAGATAGGGCTGTCCATTCAGATGGTAGATGGGGAACATCAGCGGAATGGCGCAGGTGGCCTGGAGCAGCAGGAATTTGTCATCCTCCCGCGGGACTGGCATATACTCCGCCTTGCCCGTGTTCAGGTTGGTCACCACCGCCTCCACCTGGCCGGGCCAGGCCTCAAAGGCGTCGTAATCGAAGGGGATGAGCTGGTTGGGAATGGTGTCATAGGCGAACTTCAGGCCGAAATAGCTCCTGTTGTGCCGGTCCGCCAGGTTGTTCATCCCCATATACCGCCGGTCCCCGGCGTACCGGGTCACGATCTCCAGGTTGCGGCGGGGCTGGCGGGAGATATAGCTCACCCCATAGGCGATCCCGGCGGACACCCCGATCACGTAGTCCACCATCACGCCGCCGTCCAGCAGGGCGTCGCACACCCCGCTGGAAAAAATCGTCCGGAGAGCTCCGCCCTCCAGCACCAATCCAGTCTTCATGATGAAACTTCCTTTCCAGGCCGGTGCCCGCCCCCGGCGGCATCCCGTGGACATCCATAGTTTTTTTCATTGTATCCCCTTTGCCGCCCCCGTCAAGGCACCTGTCATTATCTTCCCTCTTTCGGGTGGTTTTGACCGCTGAGCCCGGCGCGGCGCGCCAGGTCTTGCCGTCTCACACAGGGGCGTGTCCCATACACGCCCGATCCCGGCGATTTGTTCTGATGGAAGAACATCCCCTCATTCATCACGGCAGCACTTCGTTCTGCCCGTTCTGTATCTAAATAAGATGATGTGGAGGATCTGCCTCAAAGCTCCTTTGCACTTCCTTTTGCACTTCCTTTTGCTGGTTCTCAATATCTTCCATGGGCTTTTCCGGCATGTGGGCCCGCATAGTTTTTCCTGTTAGCACAGAAAATAAGGGCACATCAACAAAGTAAGGAGGTCATTCCTTTGAATCATTCCCCAGCTTTCCGCAGGATGCTCGCCCCGGGTGCTGGCGTTGGCGCTGGTCTGTACCCTGTCCCTGCCCGCCTCCGCCTTCTTCTGGAACAAGAAAACTGATGTCCCCAGCGTTTCCGATTTCTCCAAAAACGGCATGGTGGGGCAGGTCATTTCCTTTTCTGCCGAGGACTTCCCTGTCTCCGGCGGCAGCGGCGGAGCGCGCTGGCCGCCATTACGCTGAAAACTCTGCCCGATATCGGCGCAGGGATGCTCACCGTAGGAGGACAGCCCCTGACCGAGGGCGCCCTGGTGGACGCCTCCGCCCTGAGCGGGCTCCAGTTCCAAGCTCTGCCCACACCCTCTGTCAACGAGACTGCCTTCACCTTCCTTCCCTCCTTTACCACCGGAGAGACCGGTGAGGAGGTGACCGTCACCCTATATCTGCTCACCGAGGAAAACGAGGCCCCCATCGCCCGGAATATGGACCTGTCCACCTATAAAAATGTGGCCATCACCGGCTGGTTCGACGCGGAGGACGGCGAAGGGGACTCCCTCACCTTCCAGCTCACCTCCACCCCCGCCCGGGGGGCCGTGACTGTGGCGGAGGACGGCTCCAGCCAGTTCGTCTATACCCCCTATGAGAACAAGACTGGCAAGGATAGTTTCACCTATGTGGCGGTGGACCCGGCGGGCAACGTATCTCCCGAGGCCAAGGTATCCATCCAGATCGAAAAGCCGGACACCAAGGTGACCTACGCTGATATGGAGGGCAACCCTGCCCACAAGGCCTCCATCCGCCTGGCCGAAGAGGGCATCTTTGTGGGCTCCTATGTCAACGGAAGCTATTTCTTTGACCCAGACCAGACGGTCAGCCGGGCCGAGTTTTTGACCATGGCCATGGCTGCCGCCGGAATGGACCCCTGGAGGATGTGACCCTCACCGGCTTTGCCGATGATGAGGCCATCCCCACCTGGGCCAAGGGCTTTGTCTCCTCTGCCCTAAAGGCAGGGGGCTATTCAAGGCAGTTTGGACCAGGAGGGCCAGCCCGTCTTCGGCTCCGGTGAGACGGTGACCCAGGGGAGGCCACGGTGATGCTGGATAACCTCATGGGCATCCTGGACGTGCCCGCGGAGGTCTTTTTGCCTCTGAGAGCGGCGGCCACTGGGCCGGCCAGGCCGCGGCCAACCTGTCCGCCTCAGGCGTTATCCACGGCGGGGACGACAGCGCCCAGGCCATGGCCGACCCGCTGACCCGGGCCGACGTGGCCGAGCTGCTGGACGGCGCGATGGACGTGATGGCAGATCAGGACGGCAGCATCTGGTTCAGCTGGTCCTGATGCGGAGATCCGAAACAGCTCCACTTTTAAGACAAAACCTCCGGCTGAGCCGGAGGTTTTGTCTGTCTGAGGCATCTTTTGTATGGGATGTCCCTTCCCAGACACATGTCCCGGGAAAAAACAAAATTCCAGATAATCCCCGCTGGAGGGCCTTTTATTCAAGATGCGTCGGAGGCTTCCCCTGCGGTCATTTTTCCCGTCCTTCTGCCCAAGGCGATGACCAGATCCCCGTCCCTCCAGGAGATCAGAGGGCGGCCCCTGGCTTGACTGTGCGGCGGGCCCTTCTGCCCCTGCGGGAGCCTCTCTTCCCGAAAGGCGGACAGCATCAGCCCCAGCAGCAGCAGATTGACCACCATATACCGCCCGCCGGTGGACAGGAAGGGGAGCACCAGCGGCGCGGCCAGGGGGAATCCCAGATCATAGACCACAAAGCACACTGTCTCCAGGACCAGAGTCGTCAGGGCCGCGGTGGACAGCAGGCGTCCCAGCATCCCCCCTCTGCCGCATACAGCGCCGCAGCCCCAGTGCGAAGAGGGCAGTCATCAGGGCCAGAAGGGCCAGCCCAGCGGCCCAGCCCAGCCTGTGGATCACCCAGGTCAGCCAGTAATCCGAAACGCCAGGGAGATAGCCAGCCGCCCGCTCAGTTCCCCAGCTCCCCTTTCCCCAGCCATTGGGCGCCGGAGAGCATCTCCCGGACCATCATGGGGAAATATCCCAGCCCCAGGGGGTCCAGCTCCGGGTGGAGGGCGAATCGGACCCGCTCCAACGCATAAGGGCTTTGAGACAGATGCCACAGCGCGGCCCCTGTTCAATACCAGGAGCCCAACGGCCACGGCGGCTGCCCCCTTCTTCCGGGGCACCCCCCATCCAGCCCTTCCACGCCGCGGTGAGCACCACCGCTGCTCCGCTGAGGCCGGCGATGGCACCGCTGGTGAAATTCGGGATGAGGCAGGGCAGGACCACCGGCGGGACCAGCCCCGCCAGGGCCAGTAGCAGTCCCCCGCCAGCCCTTCCTCGCAGGCCATAGACCAGCAGGGCGTAGAGCACCGGCCCCAGCAGGGTGTAGCTGATCCCTCCTACTCTCATTCCGCCCCTCTGTATCAAAACAGCCAGAGCAGCCATGCCCAAAGAATAGAGGAGGACCGGACGCCGTCCCAGCAGGGTATAGTCCCCAGGTACACCGCCGCCATAGCGGCGACCCCCAGGAGGATGCTTACGATCACGGTAGGCATATAGGGCTGAACTCTGCCTAGCTGCTGCATCACGGTGGCCTGGATGAAAAATCCGGAGCACAGCAGCAGCCCAACCAGGGCCAGCATGCCCCACTGGGGCGCAGGCCGGTGCACCCGGTCCAGCTGGGTACCCACCTCCACCGGGTCCCCCCATCTGCCGCAGGCTCTCCGCCTCCGCCTCCGTCTGGCTCATCCCCTGGGCCAGGCAGGCGTCCCGCTGGTCCAGCAGGTGGGTGCGCAGCTCCTGGGCCAGAGCGGGCCGGGCGCGCCTCCAGCGCACCTGCTCCATGGCCTGATCCATGTAATCCGCAAAAAGTCATCCAAAACAGACGCCCCCCCCTCCAGCACCGGGACACCGCCCGGGTGTAGCGGTCCCACTCCGCCCGCTTCTCCTTCAGCTCCCGCCTTCCCTTTTCTGTTAAGTGATAATACTTTCGGGTTCTGCCGCCCCCTCCCCCTGATAGGAGGTGTTCCGCCCCTTCTCCTCCAGCCCGTGAAGCAAAGGGTAAAGTGTTCCTGCTTTCAAGTCAAACGTATGGTCTGAGCGGCGGCGGAGCTCCTCGATCATCTGATAGCCGTACCGGTCTCTCTCCTCCAGCAGCCGGAGGAGCAGCATCGCTGTGCTCCCGGCCATCCATCCTTTATCGATGCCCATAGATAGACCTCCTATATATCGGATATCTATATATTAAAGGCGGCCCCATCCTTTTGTCAAGGACAATTTTTTTTCAGGCCGACTTCGGCTGCCCCGCTCTCTTCCGCCTGGGGGCTCCGTAATAGTAGCGGAAAACCGCTCCCCGAAGCAGCTCCAGGGCGCACCGATAGAGCTTTTCCACCTCCTCATCCTCCAGCTTCAGCTGTCGGGCCGTCTCCGCCTCAGGCCGTTCCTTTGCCACCCCTCAGCGTCAAAACGACCTCATCGTTGACTGGAAGATCCGCCATAGCCAAGTGGAGGGCCTCCAGTTTCTCCTGATGGATCACCCACCTCAGCGGGTCGCCGCCGAAGTGGGGCTCATCCGGTGGCGGCTCATGCCACCATGCACTCTGATCCTTCCGCACTTCCTCCCAGATCCGATCTCGGCGTGCCCTCTTCCTGTGATGGTTCCGAAGAACATTCTTCGCGAACCCATAGACCCAGGTGGTGAACAGAGCTCTTCCCCCTGAAACCGGTCCAGCCTTTCCATACATTTCTCCACCGCGTCGGATGCAATGTCCTCCAACTCCTCTTTCACACCGTCCCCATAGCACCGCCGTGCGTGCCGGAAGAAACAGCGGCGCAAATATTCCCTCTGCCAGCGCGCCCAACTCCTCCCTGGCGCGCTCGTCTCCTCGCAGGGCAGCCTGGACCAGGGCGGCCTGCCGGGCCTGCTCCAAACTCATATGCGGCTCTCCTCCCCATGTCTCTCACTCATTCCAGCCCCTCCCCTGCCACAGAGCCATCCGGAGATACCAGAGCTGATCCAGATAGTCCTGCCACCCCCAGGGCCGCCCCCCCTGCTCCATCATGGCTCTTCGCCGCCGGAGGAAGGGTGGAACTCCACTCTGAGATAGCGCCGGTAACCTTGGTACAGCACATTTTCCCCTCTCAGCCGCGCCTGCCGCTTCTCCTCCGCCTGGAGCAGCCGCGCGATCTCCCAGAACTGCATCCACTCCTCCCCGGACGCCCCGCTCAGGCGCAGGCCGGTCCGGTCCGCCCGCAGCTCACACATCTGTCCCCAGAACCGGCGGTCCGTCAGGATCTTCCCAAAGAGCAGGTCTGCCCCCAGATAGAGGACCAGCAGGAGAGCGGGCAGTGGGGCAGCCGCCGGCAGGAGCAGGACCGATCCCGCCAGCAGCAGGAAGATGCCTCCGCTGACCAGTGCCGCCTTCCGTGCCCGCCGCTCCAGCTGGAGGGCATCCCGGTGGGCGATGTGGCTCAGCTCATGGCCCAGGATGGAAAGCACTGTCCGGTCCATCTGCTCCAGGTTTCCCGTCCGCTGGAAGAGGAGCTAAGCCTGCTTCAGCAGTCCCCCGGTCACCCGCAGCTCGGGCACCTGGCCTGGGGAGAGGCGGGCGCTGGCGTTGACCGTCCCCTCCTGGGTCTCCGTTACCAGCAGGGCCGGGATCTTCATCGCCCGGCAGAAGTCCTCCAGCGCCTCCTGATACCGCTCCAGGCTGCTCCCTTGGATGGTCACGCCCGGCTCTGCTGCTGCGCTCCTCCCCTTTTTCTTCCGCCAGGGCTGTTCTGAGAGCAGCCACAGCAGGGCCAGCAGAACCAGAGCCGCCGCCTCTCCCACCGGACCGGCGGCGGCCAGACTGTGGCTCAGCCCCCAGATGGTTCCAAAAACGGCCGCCGCAGCCAGCAGGAGCAAGACAAGGAGCCCTCTCTTTTTCTGGTCCCACTCCACCGGCCGCGTGTGCTCTTTCAGAAACCCAGGTCGGGAACGCAGGCCCTCCAGCTCCCCCTGCATCCAGCTTAGCTCCTCTACGGTCCTCTGGGTCCCCGCCTTGAAGCAGCCGCCTGCCAGCCCCGCCAGCACACAGCAGCCCATCGCCAGCTGGCCGGCCCCTCCGGAAACATTCTCCAGGCCAGCACTGGGGCCAGCGCCCCACCCAGGGTGAGGTATAGCAGAGGCAGGGAGCAGGCGCAGGGCGATCCTGCGCCAAGCCTGGCGGAAGCGCTCTGTCTCCTCCCCTCTGTCCAGCGGCGGCGGACCAGCAGCAGCTCCCCAGCACCTGCCGTTCCCCGCTCCACACGGTTCGGGCGGTGCGGAGCAGGGCGGGCAGGTCTACCTCGCGGCAGATGACCCACCGGCACCAGGCTGCCGCCATCCCCAGCTCCAGCAGATAAAAACACAGCAGATGTCCCATCTCTCTCTTTTCCTCCGCAAAAATGCGCGCGCCCCCCTCTGCGTCAGAAGGAGACGCGCGCTCCTGTTTTTCTGTGCAGCCCCGGGCCGTCACTCCACCGTGACGGACTTGGCCAGGTTCCGGGGCTTGTCGATGTCACAGCCCCGCATCAGGGGCCACATAGTAGGCGAACAGCTGCATGGGCACCACCTCCAGGGAGGGGAGGAACATGGGGTGGGTGTCCGGGGATCTGGATGGCGCTGTCCACGCTCTTGGCCAGCTCCGCCCCATGGCTGCGTGTGGTGATGCCAACCACGTCCGCCCCCGGGCCTTTACCTCCTTCACATTGCTCATCAGCTTGTCAAACAGGTCCCCCCAGCTGGCCAGGGCCACTACCAGGGTGCCGTCCTCGATGAGGGAGATGGTGCCGTGCTTCAGCTCCCCGGCGGCGTAGGCCTCCGAGTGGATGTAGGAGATCTCCTTCAGCTTCAAAGAGCCCTCCAGCCCCACCGCATAGTCGATGTTCCGCCCGATGTAGAACACGGAGTCGTGGTTGAAGTAGATAGAGGCGTAGTACTGGATCTTTTTCTCTGTGTCGGACAGGATCTCCTCCACCTTGGCGGGGGAGCTGCCTCAGCTGGGCTACCATACCGGCGTACTCCTCCCCCCCACTGTGCCCAGCAGATGGGCGAAACGCAGGCCCAGCAGATAGATGACCGCCAGCTGGGTGGAGTATGCCTTTGTGGTGGCTACGGCGATCTCTGGCCCGGCTCAGGTGTAGATCACGTCGTCCGACTCCCGGGCAATGGTGGACCCCACCACATTGACGATGGACAGCAGCCGGGCTCCCAGCCTCCGGGCCTCCCGCATGGCGGCCAGGGTATCGATAGTCTCGCCGGACTGGCTGATGACGACGGCCAGGGTGCGCCGGGTGACGATGGGGTCACAGTAGCGGAACTCTGAGGCCAGTGTCACCTCCACCGGGATGCGCAGCAGCCGCTCCAGGGTGTATTTGGCCGCAACCCCCACATGGTAGGAGGAGCCGCAGGCGATGACGTACAGCCGGTCCAGCCTCTCCAGCTCCTCCCGGGTGAGGGAAACCCTCGTCCAGCACCACTTCCCCATCCCGCAGGCGGGGGGAAAATGGTGTCCCGGCAGGGCCTTGGGCTGCTCCATGATCTCCTTAAACATAAAGTGCTCATAGCCCCCCTTTTTCCGCGGCAGAGATCTCCCAATCTACATGGGATCTCTCCTTCTCCACCGGCTGGAGCAGGGAGTTGTACACCTGGGCCCCATGGGCGGTAAGCACCGCCACTTCCCCCATCCTTCCAGATAGCACACCTCCCGGGTGTGCTGGATGACGGCGGTGACATCAGAGGCCAGCATGTGGAAGTTCGCCCCTGTATCCCAAGATCAGGGGCGAGTCCTTCCGCACTGCCACCAGCCGGTCTGGCTCGTCGGCGCAGACGATGCCCAGGGCATAAGCCCCTCGATGCGGTGGAGCACCTTGCCCACCGCGTCCAGCAGGTCGCCTTCATAGTAGTAGTCCAGCAGCTGGGCCACCACCTCCGTATCTGTCTCCGAGACGAAGGCTATCCCCTTGGACTCCAAAAACTCCTTCAGCCAGGCATAGTTCTCGATGATCCCGTTGTGGACCACAGCGATCCGGCCGGACTGGCTCACCTGGGGTGGGAGTTGACGTCGTTGGGCGCCCCGTGGGTAGCCCAGCGGGTATGCCCCAGCCCCATGTGTCCGGTCAGTTTCTGCCCCTGACCGGTGAGGTCGGCCAGCACTTGAAGCCGTCCCTTGGCCTTGGCCACCTGGAGCCCCTGCTCTGGGTCCAGCACCGCCAGCCCCTGCGGAGTCATACCCCCGGTACTCCAGGCGGCGCAGCCCTCCAGCAGGATGGGGGCCGCCTCTTCCGTTCCAATATATCCTACGATACCACACATTGCAATGATGATCCTCCTGAATTGAAATGGAGGACAAACTCGCAGCCATTTGCACCTCGTTCCCCGGTCATGGCCCCTCTGTTTTGCGGTCGCCCGCATATTTCGAGCCATGTCACGCGCCCGGAGCGGCGCGGAAGGGCATCCGCCGAACCGGAGCGCCCCCTGTGCCGGCGGCGCTCCCCTCGATACTCCCTTCCCTCGTCGTCCCTCCCCGGGCGTTCTGCCGGGAAGGGCGCTGGCGCTTCTGATGGGCCAGAGCCCATAGTCCTCCTTTTCTCTGCGAAGCTGGTATATCAAAGGCCACCGCCAGGGGCGGCGGGCCCTCATATCTCATATCACGGCCGTTTCTCGTCGTACCAGTCCAGGGCCCGCCGCTCCAGCGCCCGGACAAAGGCGTCCTTTCCGTCGCAGTAACCCTCAATGTCCTCCGGGTACTGTCCGGCCAGCCACCGCTTCAGCGCCCCGTAGGCCGCCCGCTCCGCCGGGCAGGCCCGCAGATAGTCCCGCACCGCCAGATGCCGGAGGATATTCTTCCGGTCGCCCGCCTGAAAGACGTGGAGCTGGTGAGTCCGATGGTCCCCCGCCCTTGCGGAAATACCGCCTGCCCGGGATGCCGAACTCCCCATGCACTGGTAGCCCAGGGCCTCCAGCTCCGGGTCCAGCCGGTCCACCGCCTCCAGGCTGGTGACCACCGGCATGAGGTCCAGGATGGGCTTGGCCCACAGTCCTCCACCGCCGTGCTGCCGATGTGGTGCAGCTCCACCAGCAGCGGCCCGAAGACTGGCATCAGCAGGGCCCGCTCCCGGCGATAGCCCTCCGCCCAGGCCGGGTCCGGCGGGACCACCCGCACGTGCTGCGGCATGCTCACCCCTCCTCCGGTACCAGGCGGCGGATCACCCGGCAGGGGTTGCCCGCCGCCAGCACCCCGGGCGGCACGTCCCTGGTGACCACGCTGCCCGCGCCGATCACCGAGCCGGAGCCGATGGTCACCCCGGGCAGTACCACCACGTTTCCTCGAACGAACCACGTCACTGCCCACGGTGATGGGCCTGGCGTACCCAGCCCGGCATTCCGGGTAGGGGCGTCCAGGGGGTGGCCTGCGGTATAGAAGCCGCAGTTGGGGGCAATGAATACGTTGTCCCCGAAGGTGACGGATGCGCAGTCCAGGATGACACAATTGTAGTTGACATAAAAATTGTCCCCAGCGGTGATGTTGCTGCCATAGTCACACCAGAAGACAGGATTGACGGTGCTGTTCTCCCCCACCGAGGCGAACAGCCTGCGGATGATCTCCTCTTGCGCCTCCCGTTCCTCCGGCGGCGTCTGGTTCAGCCTGCCGCACAGGGTACGGGCCCGGATGCGGGCCGCGGCCAGCTCCGGGTCCTCTGAAGCATACAGTGCGCCGGACAGCATCTTTTCCCGCTCAGTCATGGCTTCTCCTCCTGTCTCCCTCCTGCTTCATAGCTCGGGTGGGATGCTTTATTATACGAGACCGGTGGCCTGGGTAAATACCCTCTGCCATTGAAAATCTTTTTTTCTTTTTCCGCCGTTCTGAAAAGGCAGATTTCTTTGAACGGGAAAGAGCCCCAGCGCCGTCAGACGCCGGGGCTCTGTATGCATCAGGATCTCTGCTGGTCCTTACACCTCGAACATCAGGTCGCCGTAGGTGGGCACCGGCCAGATGGACTTATCCACCAGCAGTTCCATCTCATCCACCGGCTTGCGCAGCGCGGCCATGGCGGGGACGATCTGGTCGTGGTAGGCCAGGGCCATCTCCTTCACATCCTCCATGGCGTCCACCTGCTCCACCAGCTCGGTCAGGCTGTTCAGGGCCTTGGTGGCGGCGGTGAGGCGCAGGCTCACCTTCTCCAGCAGCTCCCGCTGCACCGTCAGGTCGGCCTGGGGACAGGCGGCGGTGACGGCGGTGATGGATTCGGCCAGCCGGGTGATATAGGTGATGGCCGCCGGGATATAGTGCTTGCCTGCCATGTGAATCATGGTCTGAGCCTCGATGTTGAGCTCCTTGGCATAGGTCTCGTACATGATCTCTGCCCGGGCCTCCAGCTCCGCCTTGGTGTAGATGCCGAACTTGGTGAACAGAGCCTCCGCCTTGGGGGTGAGCAGAGCGGGCACCGCGTCCACCATGGAGCGCAGGTTGGGCAGGCCCCGGCGTTCCGCCTCCTCTACCCACTCGTCGGAGTAGCCGTTGCCGTTGAATACGATGCGCTGATGCTCCGTCATCATATCGTGAATAAGCTTGGTGCAGGCGGAGTCAAAGTCCGCCGCCTTTTCCAGCTCGTCTGCCGCCTCACAGAAGGACTCCGCCACGATGGCGTTCAGGGTGGTATTGGCGTCGGCAATGGAGTCGGAGGAGCCCACCATACGGAACTCGAAACTTGTTGCCCGTGAAGGCAAATGGAGAGGTACGGTTGCGGTCGGTGGCGTCCTTCTTGATGACGGGAACCGTGGACACACCGGTATCCAGTCCGCTGGAGGTGAGCAGCTTGATGGAGTCCGCGTTGGAGACGATCTGGCTCACCACATCGTCCAGCTGATCCCCCAAAAAGATGGAGATGATACGGGAGGGGCCTCCTGGGCACCCAGACGGTGCTCATTGCCTACGCAGGAGGGCGGACTGGCGCAGCAGCAGGTCGGCATGGCGGTCCACCGCTCTCATGATGCAGGAGAGCACCAGCAGGAACTGCATGTTGCTCATTGGGGGTGTCCCCGGGGTCCAGCAGGTTCTCCCGGTATCTGTGCCGATGGACCAGTTGTTGTGCTTACCCGGAGCCGTTGACGCCGGCGTAGGGCTTTCATGGAGCAGACAGACCAGACCGTGGCGGGTCGCCACCCGCTTCATGGTCTCCATGGCCAGCTGGTTCTGATCCACCGCTAAGTTGCACATAGAATAGATGGGGGCCATCTCATGCTGGGCGGGAGCCACCTCGTTGTGCTGGGTGGTGGCGGTGATGCCCAGCTTCCAGAGCTCATTGTTCAGATCCTTCATGAAAGCGCCCACGCGCTCCCGTATGACGCCGAAATACTGGTCGTCCATCTCCTGACCCTTGGGGGCGGGGGCGCCGAACAGGGTGCGTCCGGTGTAGATGAGGTCGCGGCGCTTTAAATACTTGTCCCGGTCCACCAGGAAATACTCCTGCTCCGCCCCTACAGAGGGGGTCACCTTGTGGGCCTCGGTGTTTGCCGAACAGCCGCAGGATCCGCAGGGCCTGGGTGTTTATGGCCTCCATGGAGCGCAGCAGGGGGGTTTTCTTGTCCAGAGCCTCTCCGTTATAGGAGACAAAGATGGTGGGGATGCACAGAATGGTGCCGCAGGACATCTCCTTCACAAAGGCGGGGGAGGTCATGTCCCAGGCGGTATAGCCCCGGGCATAGTGGGTGGAGCGCAGACCGCCGGAGGGGAAGGAGGAAGCATCGGGCTCGCCCCTGGATGAGCTGTTTGCCCGACAGCTGGAGCAGGGTCTTGCCCTCCACCGGGGCGGTGAGGAAGGAGTCGTGCTTCTCCGCAGTGATGCCGGTAAGGGGCTGGAACCAATGAGTATAGTGGGTAGCCCCTTTCTCCAGCGCCCAATTCTTCATGGCGTTGGCCACCACATCGGCGGTGCTCATGCTGATGCTGCCGCCATTCTCCATCACATTGGTCACTTCGGCAAACACCTTTTTGGGCAGGCGCTCCCGCATGACGGAGACGCTGAACACATTTGTGCCAAACAGCTCGGTGATCGCAGTACTCATTTCCAGTCAACCCTTTCCATTTCCGTAATTCCAAGCCGCTCCTGATCTCCCAGCCGCAAAAAAAAAAGACAAAGACATCCTATCAAGACGTCTTTGTCTTCATTCGTTCCCAAACGGACCGGCGGACCGGACTGCTTTCTGGTTGACAGCATACTCCTTTCCGGAAGTTTTTGCAAGTGTTTTTTTCATTTCCACCATAACGCCCATTTTTTTGGGGCCCTCTGGGGCAGGAGTTGCGAAAACGCACAAATCCCTCTCCCGTGAGATGGCGCCGGCAGGTTCCCGGAGACCGGGTGGCCGCGTGGGGCCGCCTTTGCCCGCAAAGTGCCCCAAGGAAGTCCGCCCCATCCATTTGCCGGCCCGCCGCGCCCTGCGCGGCGGGCTCGGTACTCGTCCTCTCCCGCACTCCCATTCGGAAAAGTCTTGACAGCCGCCCCCCTTCAGTGCAATACTGTTTTATCCAAACATTTTTCCGTCCCTGGGGCGGTGAGAAAGGGGCAGACACACCATGAGCTATACTAAGGAAGACATTATCCGCATCGTGAAGGAGGAGGACATCGAATTCATTCGGATGCAGTTCGTGGATATTTTCGGTCAGCTGAAAAACGTGGCTATCACTGCCTCCCAAATCGAAAAAGCGGTGAACAACCAGATTATGATCGACGGCTCCTCCATCGAGGGCTACACCCGCATCAATGAGTCCGATCAGTACCTCTACCCCGATCTGAACAGCTTTGCCATCTTCCCCTGGCGGCCCGCCCAGGGCAAGGTGGCTCGGCTGATCTGCGACGTGTATAACCCGGACGGAACCCCTTTGTGGGCGACCCCGCGGCGTGCTCCGCCGGGTGCTCCAGCGCAGCCGGGACATGGGCTTTGATGCCTTCAACATCGGGCGGAGCTGGAGTTCTTCCTCTTTGAGACCGACGAGAACGGCCACGCCACCACCGTCACCCGGGACGAGGCGGGCTATTTTGACCTGGGCCCCTGGACCACGGGGAGTCCACCCGGCGGGAGGTGTGCATGAACCTGGAGGCCATGGGCTTTGAGATCGAGGCCAGCCACCACGAGGTGGCCCAGGGCCAGCATGAGATTGACTTCAAGTACGCAGAAGCCCCTGCGCACTGCGGACAACATCATGACCTTCAAGCTGGCGGTCAAGACCCTGGCCCAGAAGAACGGCCTGCACGCCACCTTTATGCCCAAGCCTCTGTTTCGGGCTGGCAGGCTCTGGCATGCACACCAACATGTCCTTGTTCCGGGACGGAAAAAATATCTTTTTTGACGAGAAGGGGGAAAAACAGCTCTCCTCCCTGGCCTACTCTTTATTGCCGGCCTTTTGGAGCATGTGAAGGGCTTCACCGCTCTCACCAACCCCTGGTTAACTCCTACAAGCGGCTGGTCCCCGGCTACGAGGCTCCCTGCTATCTGGCCTGGTCCGCCTCCAACCGCTCCGCCCTGATCCGCATCCCCGCTTCCCGGGGCCAGTCCACCCGGGTGGAGCTGCGCAGCCCCGACCCCTCCTGCAACCCCTATCTGGCGGTGGCCGCCTGCCTGGCCGCCGGCCTGACGGCATCCAGCGGGGCCTCACCCCTCCCCCTGAGATCACCGGCAACATCTATGAGATGGACGACAGCACCCGGGCCGCCAGCGGCATCCAGGCCCTGCCCTCCTCCCTGGAGGAGGCCCTGCGGGAGATGGAGGCCGACCCCGTCATCATGGACGTGCTGGGCGGCCATGTGGCCTCTCACTACATCCACGGCAAGATGAAGGAGTGGAACGAGTACTGCATCCGGGTGTCCAACTGGGAACTGAGAAGTATCTGGTCACCTACTGAGCCCCGTCCCCCCCGCTGAAAGGAGTGAAGCCCCCCATTGATACGGTCATCGTCGCCTTTGAGAGTGACTCCTCTGCCGCAAATTCCGGGATCTGCTGGAGGGCTCCGGCTCCGCCGCCTGCCTCATCTGCCACTCGGCAGCCAGGTGCGCCGCGCCGCCGCCGCCCAGCCCATCTACTGCGTGGGTCTGCGGCACCCGCCTGTCCGACGGCCCTGCGGAGTGGCTGTGCGGGGGATCTGCCCCCCTTCTGCTCCCTGCTGGTGGTGGGGCCCAGCCCACCAGCTGGCCCTGTGCTCTGACCCGGACATATTCAGGCTACCGACCCCCCATCCGCCGGGGAGGAGGCCCTTTCCACCGTCTCCCTGCTGCTCCAGTTCGGACACCGGATGGAGCGCTATACCCGCCACCGCCGCTCCCCCTTAGAGCAGGATCTCATCGCTCGTGCCAAGGCCCTGCTCATGGAGCGGGACGGACTCACCGAGGAACAGGCCCACCGGACCCTCCAGAAGCGGAGTATGGACCAGGGCCTCACACTGGTCCAGACCGCCCGGCGGACCTCACCCAGGGCGGAGGCTGAGCTGCGGCATATTCCCGCCTGCCGGCGCATATCCATCCTCCAGACCGGGCGCCCGCCGCGCCCCGAAAAGGAGTGATGGCATGCGCTTCACCAAAATGGAGGGGCTGGGAAACGACTACATCTACCTCAACTGCCTCTCCCACCGTCCCCCCCCGACCCCGCCGGTCTGGCGGTCCGGCTCTCCGACCGCCACTTTGGTGTGGGGGCGGATGGCTTGATCTGCGTCTGCCCCGGCCGGCGGGGGACTTTGCCATGGAGATGTACAACGCCGACGGCTCCGGGGGGCCATGTGCGGCAACGGCATCCGCTGCTTGGGCAAGTATATTGTACGATAAGGGGCTCACCTGCCGCACCAGCCTCCAGGTGGACACCGACTCCGGCCTGCGTGCCCTCCGGCTCCTCCCGGCCCCGCCGGCATCGGACAGGTGGAGGTGGACATGGGGGAGCCCCTTCCGTCTTTCCCCCCAGATCTCCATCCCTCTGATGGAGCTCACCTACCCGTCATGCCCGTCTCTATGGGCAACCCCCACTGCATCCTCTTCTGCCCCCACCCGGAGGAGTCGCCCTGGACGTGCTGGGCCCCGCCCTGAACGCCACCCCGTCTTTCCCGACCGTACCAACGTGGAATTTGTGGCCGTGGAGGGGGATCAGCTGCGGCTGCGGGGTGGGAGCGGGGCAGCGGCGAGACTCTGGCCTGCGGCACCGGCGCCTGCGCCGCCCTGGCTGCCGCCCACTTCCTGGGACTGTGCCCCCAGAGGTCACCGCCCTTCTCCCCGGAGGCTCCTGGTCCTGTCTCTGGACACAGCCAGCGGGCACATCCGCATGACCGGCCCCGCCGTCACCGTGTTCGAGGGGGAGTGGCCCGGAGGTTAGGATTGACAGCGGGGCAAAAATTCCGCCATAATAGTTTGTAAGTTTTTCTGCAAAGGGAGGGTCTCCCCATGGCCCACATCAACCAAAACTATCTGAAGCTGCCCGGCAGCTACCTCTTCTCCGAGGTCAACCGCCGGATCACCGCCTACTCCGCCTCCCACCCCCGGCGCCAAGATCATCCGGCTGTCCATCGGCGACGTGACCCGCCCCTGGCCCCTGCTGTCATCGAGGCTATGCACCAGGCCGTCACCGAGATGGGCACCTTCGAGGGCTTCACGGCTATGGCCCGGAGCAGGGCTACGACTTCCTGCGGGAGGCCATTGCCCAGCACGACTACGCCGCCCGGGGCGTGGACATCCAGCCGCAGGAGATCTTCATGTCTGACGGGGCTAAGAGCGACTGCGGCAACATCGGAGATATCTTCGGCATAGACAATGTGGTGGCCGTGTGCGACCCGGTGTACCCGGTGTATGTCGATACCAACGCCATGGCCGGCCGGGCCGGTGACTACCAGGAGGAGCTGGGCCGATGGAACAAGCTGGTCTACATGCCCTGTGTGGAGGAGAACGGCTTTACCCCTGTTCCCCCTCGTGAGAAGGTGGACATCATCTACCTCTGCTTCCCCAACAACCCCACCGGCGCGGTAGCCACCCGGGAGCGGCTGAAGGCGTGGGTGGACTACGCCAACGCCAACGGCAGCGTCATCCTCTACGACTCGGCCTATGAGGCCTTCATCTGCGAGGAGGATGTCCCCACACCATCTATGAGGTGGAGGGCGCCCGCACCTGCGCCATTGAGTTCCGGTCCTACTCCAAGACCGCCGGCTTTACCGGCAACCGCTGTGCTTACACCGTGGTGCCCATGGAGCTGGAGCGGGACGGGGCCAAGCTCAACGCCCTGTGGAACCGCCGCCAGACCACCAAGTTCAACGGGGTGCCCTACGTCGTCCAGCGGGGCCGCCGCCATCTACACCCCCCGAGGGCAGGGAGCAGACCCGCGCCTCCATCGACTACTACCGCAAAACGCCCAGGTCATCCGGGAGGGCCTCACCTCTGCCGGGCTCCAGGTGTTCGGCGGGGTCAACGCTCCCCTATATCTGGCTCAAGACCCCCGGCGGTATGGGGTCCTGGGACTTCTTTGATCTGCTGCTTGATCAGGCCAATGTGGCCACCACCCCCCGGCGCCGGCTTCGGCCCCAGCGGTGAGGGCTACGTCCGCCTCACCGCCTTTGGCGACGCCGCCGCCACAGTGGAAGCCGTGGAGCGGGTGAAGGCCGCTGTCCGCAAGTGATCCATTCCCCGTGCCAGGGGCACGGGGAATTTTTTCCTGCCCGGAGGGAGCGTTCCCTTTGGAGCGGCAGAGGACGACTTCCCCTTTCATCCCGTTAATGAAAGCAAAAAAGGGATAAATCACAATTTTAAGTGGGTGGTGTCATGAAAAAGGTAACACCAGTTTTGATGGCAATCGTATTCTGCGCTTTGCTGCTCGCAGGGTGCAGTATTTCTTCTCAAAGCAGGCAAGGGCAGCCGCTAGCAGTCTATTCTTTTAGCGGGGAAAATGAATTTATTTCTGTTTCAAATGGGGTCATCGTTTTAGACGCTGAAGAAGAGATCTGTTATGGCGGTAATTTGGAGACAAGAAAAGATAAGTTTACGGATATTGCTTCATACTCAGCTACCATTTATCTTACATCAGATGGTGAAGAGAATATTTTAATGTCCAATAGAGTTGAAGATAAAACAGGAGGCGCAATAAATATTTCCGAGGATATAGGAAAAATAACCGGGGACATTCTTATCCCTGATGATATTGATAATTTAGTTGATGGTCTTTGGTTTGAGCTGAAAACAGTTGATCTGGATGGAGAGGAAAAACACATATCATCTGCAATTAGAAGTGATTGAGATCACTAGAGCGAATGATAATTCGCCTTCTGCTTATTGACCCGTGTGACCTGAGCAGATCCCCCCTCATCTGAATGGACGCGGGGAGGGTTTCTGTCCTGAAGACCGGTCCAGAGGGGAAAAGGGTACAGGGCGTGGACGGCTTGACTTTCCCCCCGCCTCAGGATACAATCGAGTTGTTTCCCAAACTCTCCCCTCTCCCCCCTGTTACTGCTCAGACTTTCCGGGCATCCTAGCAGGGCGCCCCGGCTGCGGGGCCTGGCACAACAGGACACAGCAGGAGGTCTGCCCCATGAAACAGTTCAAGTTCCCACATATTGGGATGCGCACCACTAAGACCGCCGTGGCAGTGATGCTCTCCTACCTGATCTTTGTCCCTTTCGGCCTCCTCTATAACGAGAGCTACCCTGGGGTGCTGGCCTATGTGGGCCCCACCTATTCCTGCATCGCCTGCATCGTGTGCATGCAGAGCTCCCTGGAGCAGACCCTCCAGGTTGGGCTCTCCCGCTTTGTGGGGGTGTTCATCGGTGCCATCCTGGGGGTGGCTATGCTGCTCCTGGAGCCCCTGCTGTCCCACTGGGTGGGCATCGTCCTGATGCTGGGAGCCGCCTGTGTGTGCGGGGTCTGGCTTTGCATGCTCTTCAACCGGCCCGCGGCCTGCGGCATGGCCTGCATCCTCCCCTGCGTCATGCTCATTTCCGGTGACGTGTCCGGCATCCAGCGCTACTACTACGCCGCCGCCCGGGTGTCGGAGACGGTGGTGGGAGTAACGGTGGCCTTCCTCATCAACTCCCTGCTCCCCACCAGAAATCCACAGCCCCAGGATAAGTGACAGGCTGAACTCCTTGTCAGCAAGAACCCACCAAAAAAGAACAGGCCCGCGCGTCCGCAGAACACTGCAGGCGCGCGGGCTCGTTTTTCACTCCAGGTCCACCGGATAGCGCTCAGTGAAGCAGCCGTCACAGAAGCCGCAGGCCGCCTTGGGGGCCAGCTGGTGCAGGTCCTCCAGAGGCAGATAGCCCAAGCTGTCCGCCCCGGCGATCTCCCGGATCTCCTCTAGGGGAATGCTGGCAGGCGATGAGCCGTTCCCGGTCCGGGATATCGGTTCCAAAGTAGCATGGGGCGATGAAGGGGGCGCGGACACCCGGATGTGGACCTCCTTCGCCCCGGCTTCCCGCAGCAGCTTCACGATCTGGCCGGAGGTGGTACCCCGGACGATGGAGTCGTCGATCATCACTACCCGCCTGCCCTCCACCTCACTGCGCAGGGCAGACAGCTTGATGCGCACCGCCTGCTCCCGGCTGGTCTGGTCTGGAGTGATGAAAGTGCGGCCCACGTAGCGGTTTTTCACAAAGCCCACCCCGTAGGGGATGCCGCTCTCCTGGGCATAGCCCCGGGCGGCGTCCAGCCCGGAGTCAGGCACCCCCACCACCAGGTCGGCCTCCACTGGATGGCGGCGGGCCAGCAGACGGCCGGCGTTCACCCGGGCCTCGTGGACTGACTGCCCGGCGATCACCGAGTCGGGCCGGGCGAAGTAGATATATTCGAAGATACACATGTGGGACATCTCCCGGCAGTTGTCCCGGATGGAGCGCACCTGTCCCTCCTCCACCACCACAATCTCTCCTGGCTCCAGTTCCCGCCCAGGGTGCCCCCCACGCTCTCGATGGCGCAGGACTCAGAGGCGAACAGCACCGCCTTCCCCTTCCGGCCCATGCACAGGGGGCGGAAGCCCCAGGGGTCCCGGCAGGCGATGAGCTTACGGGGGACATGACGATCAGGAGAACGCCCCTCGCAGCTCCCCCCACAGCCCGGCACACCGCGTCCTCCACGCTGGTCCCGTGGAGCCGGGCCTGAGCGATGGCGTAGGCAATGAGCTCCGAGTCGCTGGTGGTGTGGAAGATTGCCCCCTGGTACTCAAACCGGGCCCGCAGCCGGTCCACGTCCACCAGATTGCCGTTGTGGACCACCGCCAGCGTTCCCTTCACATACTTGATGGTCAGGGGCTGGGCGTTCTCCCGCTCCCTGGCCCCGGTGGTGGCATAGCGCACATGGCCCACGGCCATGGTCCCGTTCAGCCGCTGGAGGGTCTGCTTGTCAAACACCTCGCTCACCAGGCCCACGTCCTTGTAAAAAGGACTGCTCCCCGGCCGTTGATGGCCGCGATGCCGCAAGCCTCCTGTCCCCGGTGCTGCAGGGCGTACAGCCCGTAATAGGTGGTTTGGGCACAGCCCCCCGCCGGGTCATAGACGCCGAACACGCCGCACTCCTCGTGGAGCCCCTGCTCCAGCCGGATGTCTTCCATACTCACGATATTCTCCGCCCCTTTCGACTCCGGGCGCCCCGCGTGCCCCGGGAAAAAAGATAGTTTATTATAGCGCCCCTGCTCCGACCATCAAGGACAGGATCTCAAATATTTTTACAAAATTTCTGCTCTTTCTCGAAATTCCGGCTCATCTGACCACGCATTCCGCTAAGAGCTGATCAGTCTTTCCGGATGTAACTGAACGCGTTTCCGCTTCAGCTGATCAATAAGTTTTCAACGTGTTATAGTTCTTTCGTAGTCATCAAATGATTGCGAAAGGAGGCATAACTATGCAAGACTACAACACGATTATCGGCTCCATCCAGATGCGTTTGAATGGATGCCAGACCAGGTCCGTTATGGACCGTTACAAGATTGGCTCAGGTACATTAAATCTGATCATGAGCCGATACCATGCCAACGGAATCCCAATCGAGGAACTCCGAATGATGGCACCTAAGGAAGTTGAGAACCTTTTCTATCCGCAGAAAAATCTACAGAGGAAAGATGTCCCACTTCCAGATTTCCAGTATTACTATGACAGAATCCATGCACCAGGGAGCCGCATGAACATTTCGTTCTGTTGGCTGGATTATAAAGAAAAGAATCCTGATGGTTATGAGAAGTCACAGTTTTTACGAATACTTCAACCGATTCATAGCAGAAAACTATGGTGGCCAGAAGGTATCAATGGCCGTAAACCGAATCCGGGTGAAAAGATGTATATCGACTGGGTCGGTGATCAGCCGGAACTGTTAACAGATACCGAAACGGGCGAGATCAAAAAAAGTCCATATTTTTGCGACCACGCTTGGAGTAAGTAGCCTAATCTATGCAGAAGCTTTTCCAAATGAGAAACTCCCATGTTTTATAGAAGGCTGTGCCCATGCTGTTTCATTTTATGGTGCTGTTACGAAATACTTTGTGCCCGATAACCTGCGAACTGCTGTAACCAGGCACACAAAGGATGAACTTATCCTGCAGTCTACATTTGCAGATCTGGAAGATTTCTATGAAACTATAGCTCTTCCACCACCCGCTAGAAAGCCGAAAGGCAAGCCTACAGTTGAAAATCATGTACGTTATCTTGAAATACACCTGGTTGAGAAACTGAAAGAAAAGATATATGTATCATTTGAAGACCTGAATGCTGAAATCAAAAAAATAGTAGCAGTCCTCAATAAACGATCTTTTCAAGGCAAGGACTTCTCAAGACAGGATGCTTTCGAAAAGTATGACAAACCATGTATGAAACCACTGCCAGGCGGATGTTACACGGCTTGCGACTATAAAGCGGTCCTAAAAGTTCCCAACAACTACCACATCGAGTATGACGGCCACTACTACTCCGTATTGTACTCTTACTGTGGCAAGCCTGCAATCCTGAAGGCAACCGCTTCAGAGATCAGGATCTGTGATCAGTATAATCGGCTGATCTGTACACATAAGCGGTCTTATAGAGAGTTTCCGCTGTATATCACGGTAGATGAACATATGCCGCCAGAACACCTTTATTACAAAGAAGTCAATTCAAAGGATGGTAATTATTACCGCCGCTGGGCTTCTGCCATTGGTCCTGCGATGTCAGAACTGATTGACAGACTCCTTAAATCATCAAAACATGAAGAGCAGTCCTATAGTGCCTGTGTAGGTATCCTGCATAAAGTAAAAACAATCCCGAAAGGTGCTGCTGAAGAAGTTGCCCGTAAATGTATAGAGATCAATTCCTGTAAGTATTTTACCTTCAAGCAGATGCTGAAAAAGATGGATGTGAAGGAACTCCCCGAGCATTCACCAGGAACACTGCCCAATCATGAAAATATCAGAGGAAAGGGCTACTATAAGTAAGGGTGACGTACTATGGCATACAGATTAAAAGACTATCTTTATAACGATAAACTCACAAAGGAACAGAACATACTCATGGATCGGCTGTATAAACTTCGCATGTCCGGTATGGCTGAAGCATTTGAAAAGCAGCTGCTGGAACCAAACACAGGTCTCGAACCATTTGAAGTCCGCTTTGCTGCTATTGTAAATCAGGAGTGGGATCAGCGTGAGAGTAAAAAGTTTAAACGCCTCATGAAGAAAGCAACCCTGAAATATCCTGCAGCTGATCTTGACAGTTCAATCTATGATCCAGAACGTCAGCTGAATACACACGTCATAGAACTTCTGGCCAAGT
>VOFC01006462.1_pt1 | contig 32626 bp, 43 predicted proteins | sample 5384161 | NCBI WGS metagenome assembly VOFC01 (sample SAMN12384722, study PRJNA508395) | human gut metagenome | isolation source: healthy gut B | host: Homo sapiens
CGTTAATCGCACGCTGTACCGCTCCAAGATACGCATCCAGAAACGTAATCCTCTCTGTCGTGCACCTGTCCGTCTGCGGAAATATTGTCAAGATCCGACATCCCGTTTTCCGTAATATAAAGCGGCAGTCTATAACGCTCGGTAAGGAAACGGATGCCATAGTAAGTGCCTCCGGTGTCACCGGCCAGCCGGTTCCTGTCTTTGCTGTGCCCGGTGCACGGTCCATATACTCCGGGTCTCCATCCGCTCCACAGCGGATCATGTAACCGTTGTAAATATTCTGTCCCACGAAATCAAGTGGCTGATGAATCAGCTGCATGTCTTCTTCGGTAATCTCCGGAAGATAGTCTGCAAACTTCTCCAGCCCCTCTTTCGGATACTCTCCTAAAAATACCGGATCGGAAAACCACGATACATTCCAGGTCCAGTTATCGATCGGATTTTCAAATCCAAAGTACACTTTCTTTGCTGCTGCGATATCATCGGCCAATTGTATAGCTATCTCATGAATAGAGTAACCTTGCACATAGTGTAAATATAGGATATTCTTTTGATTTTGATTAAGTACGGAAAAAATTCCTTGCAAAACAATATCTTGTGCATCGTTCACTTCAATGGGCTGATCCACAGTTTCTACATCAAATGATATTAGCGAACTTTCACGAATTTGATTTTTGGTGGAGAGTTTAATCCAAAAGGTATATATATATAGATTTTTTATATAGGCAACGATTTGTTTACTATTCAATTATCAGCTTGAACAGGAAATGATTTATTAGGTCGATAAAGAATAATCGTAGTTCGGAATAGGTATCTTCGTATTCAAATTGGCGAGCAAATTTTTTTGAATAGGGGGTCAAAATAGTTCAGAAGTTCTAGAAGTGCGTCAGAGGAGCCATTTGAAGCCGAATAACGTAATTCTGCAATAGATTTTTCATTCATGGCTAGTACCTTCTTTTTCTTTTTATGAATTAAAAAGAAAAAAGAAGGATATTTGTAAACTGTAAAACGGATGAGTATTTATAGAAAGAACGGATAAAGTATCAATATGTTTACAATATTTCCATGATTTTTTAATATTTATACTAAAAAGCTAATTCAAAAGAAGATAGAACTAGTATATCAATATAAAAAACAAGCTGTTCCTAAACGTACATAAATTACTTTATTTGTGCAGAATACGTATTCTATTAATTACAACTTGGCTATAATGTGGGTATTTTCAACAAGAAAACAGCCTGTCCCATTTTGAGGTACAGGCTGTTTTTGCACAATTTAGTTATTATTTGTTTTGAAGGGTAATTGAATTTGTTTTTCACAATGCTTCTGCTTCACTCTCATTGAGTAATTATTGTGCCAGTGACAAAAGCTTTTCATAGGAATACATTTGTGTTGTAATCTGCTCCGTATTTTGAATAATTCCTGTAATTTGAATTGTCTGCTGCTCTTTTTTGTAGAGAGATAATTTCTACAAAGGGCAGGGAGATTCTTTTATCAGATTCTGTGTTGAACTGCTGTGCAATCAGATAATCTATGCCGGAATAATGCTCAATGGAAAAACACCAGTCCTCCACGATTGCGTAGGTATTTCTATCTTCAGAAGCTAATCTGGCGATTGGTAATAAAGTTTTATCGGTAAGTTGATATAGATAAACGGTAGAGCTGCTTCCCCAATCAGTAGAAATCTTTTGTATCCTTAAATAATCTTTTTCCGTCCTCCGTATAAAAACGGTTTCGCTTGTCTGGTATGATCAAGCCCTGATCACAAAAGGATGTTTGTAGCAGCTGGGCGGCGGTACCGTCAAACTGGCGCGGTATAAATCATATTGGTTTGTGCTTTCATTTTTTGCAATGTAATAAACCTGCTCTTTCCAAATACCGATAACTTGCGTTAGATTGGAAATCGGAACTGTATGCAGTTCTTGATGATTTATGCGCCAAAATAATTTGTCTATGCCATAGGGAAGTTGTTGGGAAAGGTATTCGACTTGATTTTGTTGGTAAAGTGATACCAGCGGTATGGCTTCACCGGCTTCATAAATTATGTTATAGGGTTCTGCGTTGGCAGTGGAATTATTGGTCTGTAAGTCGGTATAAATTTGCTGAAACCAGTCCTGCTGTTGTTCTGTTTTGGAAATCGGCGTCTCTGCGTAATAAATCACTCCATCTTTGTATAGTACATAAGCTCCTGTCAACTGTGCCAAGGTACGCAAAGGAATCAAAGAGTGGCCTTCCTGTATGATAGAGCGATGTCAATCGCTTGCTCTTGTGGAGTTACGATGGCAACAGGGCTGTCCACTTTTAAGACAATAACCTGTTCCCTATCGGATAATCGTATAGTTTGGGTATCTGGCTGCCATTGTACTTGAAAACCAAACAATTCACTGATGGTGCGGATGGGAAAGTAAGTATGGCCGGCATAATTGAAGGTATGCCACTGCTGTTGTTTCTCTGTGGTGACCAGTGTTCCATTTAGGTAGTAACAGTCATGTACTTCTGGTAAAAAGGCCAGCAGATGTCCGGCAGCATACACCGGCTGTACGCCAACCATACAGAAAATGCCAAGCAACAAAGAAAATAATATTTTTTTCATAATGATTCCTTCTTTCCATAAGCTTTTTAGATAGTAAATTTTTTAAGTGTATTTGAAAATGATTCTGAATTTGCCAGAAAATAAGGTTTACAAAACTCGCTTCCGTTTTTTATATTAATTGTAAATGGTACATTGGCCAATGATACGAATTACAATTAAAAATTTAGGAGTGATAGTTTATGGCAAATTATGGTTATCATGTTACTGGAAGAGAATCTTCTGGGCCAACAGAACATGCAAAGTATAAGTATTGGGCAATTAACAGTTATTTTCGGGTACCAGATCTGGTACAAGCGGATTTGTCCAGCGGATCGCACCCAGAGTTTATTTATTCAATTTGGGGTAAAGCTGGACAAGGTATCGATATCGGTATTGGCTATGGTTTTGCAGCAGCTCCAACGAAATGGTCGATGTTTGCTTATGGTGCAGTTACTGCAGATAATACTTGGGATGAATCTACGACTCGTTTTGACTTAACACCAGGTGAAACAATTTTAATTGCGGCTGTTATTGATAAGAGTGCTCCATATGTAAAGTTGACGTTGACGAGACCTTCTCAATCTAGCCCATTTGCAACATTCAATACACAAATTACGTCAGCAGCACATAATGACTTAAAAAAGGTGCAAGATTTGTCCGAGAAACATTAATTTCTAGTAATAAATCAAATAACATGCATTCCAACGGTGCAAGATTTAAATTTGCAAAATGGTATCGTGGAACATTAACAACAATGAGTAATACCTATGAAGCTCTGAGAGGAAAATTTGATTTCGTCAAAAGCAGATTCTGGCACCATTGATCGCACTCGAATTTGTACGTATTGTATTACGGAAACTTGGCCTGGTGATAGCGGTGGTTTTGGCTGTGAATGTGCAACAGCATCTTTTGGGCCAAAACCGGCAGACGCAGGTATGACAGGCGATTTTCCGTGTGTTAGATACTAACATAACAAGTTTTAGCACATTTTCTTCCTATCATGCATATTTTGCATTTTAACATAGAGAGGAGGAAACTGTTATAGAAAATGAAGTATTACAATTAGCTGCTAGTCAAGGTTTATGGGCGATGCTATTTGTTTGTCTTTTTATTTTATGTATTGAAAGAAAACAGTAAAAGGGAGCAAAGCTTCCAAGATATCATTTTAGCATTAACGGAAAAATTAGATATTTTGGAATCCATAAAGAAAGACTTGACAGAAATTAAAGATGATCTACAAGGTATTGGGAAGAAAAATTAGAAATAATCGTTACTGAATTTAACCCTGTAATTTTCGGTAATGAGAATTGTTGCAGAAAAAATTAAACAGTAGGGTTGGGATATATTTTGAGCGGTAGATATTCTAACCCTATTTGTGTATCAAAGAAACATTTCATGTATAGATGTTATATATAATACTCGAAATCTGTTTAAAAGAGAATAAATAATTATACTGATGAATTAAAGTATACAGCAAAAACTTTTTTCTCTTTTTTCAATGTGCATAAATAACTTTTTGAGGCAGAATATTATGTATAGGAAGATATTCAAGTGTTCAACTAAAATGACATGTACTTTGCAAAACAGGAAAACATGAGTTGTATTGTGTGCAAAACAATTCAGCCATTTCGTGATAAAAATGTTTTCTTTCGATATGACTAGCCAAATATTTATAACACTGACGATCAGCATAGCTAATGAATTTAAAAGAATTGTGATAGTAATTTGTCAACCATTGGGACAAGGAACAACAAAAAAATTAAATATCCGTTAGTTAAGAAAAATATTTGCTGGTATAATTCATCTATTTGACTTTGATATTTTAAAAAGCGATTTTTTCGGTAAAAGAAAAGATACGACTGTAAAAGGCTTGATTGTTAAACAATCAAAATAATAATCTTTATTTTGTGCCTGAAAAAATATTCTTCTTTGAAAAGAGCAGAATTCTGTAATAAATATTTCCACTTTCTAAAAGTGGGATGGTATATAATATCATTGCTAATTTTATAATCTAATTGTTTGAAGGAAGTTTGAGCTCTCTTTGGAGGAAAAGCAATGTTCAATAGGGATAAAAATAATGAAAGCGATTCTGCCTTTAATGTAGGTAGATATAATTTAAGTATTATAATATGAGGATCCATTTATAATCTCCTTTCTTATTTCGTCAATATACGAATTTTAAACGATTTATAAGGGAATATCAAGAGATAATAACATTTAAAATTCGTATACACCGAATTTCTTTTCGTTTATTATAAGAGAAAACGTGCGAAGAGAGTGGATCTATTATGTCATGGGTAGGACAGGATCAAGAAGAAAAGAAGTTACAGCAAGAGCGGAAAAGATTTATTGGAGATCGTATTACTGCTTTGCGTATGCAAAAAGGGATTAGTGAAGCACAGTTATCGAGAGAGCTTGGGAGAAATAAAGGTTATTTGCAAAATATTACTTCTGGAAGGGCCTTTCCTTCTATGGATATGTTTTTTGAACTCTGTAATTATTTTTGAGATTACACCACAACAATTTTTTTTCAGTACAACCAATATCTTTAATACGTAAAGAATTTCAAAAATTAATGGAGCGAATGACAGATGAAGAGTTAGAGGATTGGATAAAGCTGTTAAAACATTATGTTAAATGAAAATGAAGTTGTGTCAATATAGATCCCATAGAATTGACAAACAACTTCATTCTTTTAATAGATTATTTTAGATGTTTTAAGTAGTTAACGTTTGGCTTTTAATTGAGCAGGAACTTTTGGTTGGTAGTATTCAAATACGCACGGTAAATTTGCACTTACCTGACCGACCATAAGTACTGTTGCCAAAAAATCCTGTCAATTTAGATAAATGTTTTCTCATCTGATTTCACCTCCTTTTTCGGTTGAATATAAATTGCTGCAAGGATAGAAAAAGCAGCTTGAAAGCATCCCCATGTAATTGCAAATGCTATGTTAAAATAATTTCTCCAAAGGAAGAGGAACAATAGTAAATAGAAAATACATAACAATTTTATGGTACGTTTACGGAAATGATTTTTCTGCTGGAGTGTAAAGGATTATTTTTATGTTCCACTGGAGAAAAAGAAAGAAAATTATGGAACTAATACATAGCAATAAGCAACAAATTTCGATAGTATATTGTTTAGGTAGCCAAAATTGTGCTAATAAAAAACAATAGAAAAGTTGTCATTGAAAGCAAATAGCACTTTAAATGTGTAGATGCATGATATCCACCAGATGTTCCGCGAAAACAGCAAAACTAACAACATAACAAAACGTAGCATAGATTGTTTTGGTGAAAAATGCTATCAGAAAAATACTTCCCCAAGAAATAACTGCAGAGAAAAAAAACTTCAAAAGAATAAACATAGCTCTCTTTATCTTCTATTGCTATTAGCGATTTTTTTAGAAAAAATCTGTAAGATAGTTTGCTAATTTTTGTGTCATTCATTGTCCCTCCATTGCAGCTATGATAACAGTATCTTTAAAAAAATTAATTGCTGTGCATTTTTGATAGAATTTAGGCAGAATTAACATTTAGAGCACTGCAGCGCTGTGATATTTTATCATTAAACCTATAGTGAAAACGTTATCTCTACAAGATAACACCATCTGCCCTTGATAGAGTTCTACTATTTTCTTTACTTGACTTAAGCCTAATCCATGAAGTTGGCTTTTTTGTTTTTGTTGTTTTAGGTATTTCATATGCATCAATTATTATATTTTCGACTACACTATTTTCAAGTTGTATATAAAGGTATGTTGAATCATTATATATACGAATTTTGATCCACCGTTGCTGTTCTTGTTTTATTTTAAAAGTTGCTTCTAGAGCATTATCAAAACAGATAGCTAATATGAGAGCTGTATCATTTAGAAATTTTTCAGGAAGTTCTTGTTCAATAGCCAACTCTAAAAAAATAGAACAATTGGTTTGTTGCTGATTAGCAAGTTGTTTTTTTATAGAATAGAACGGTGTCCAATAACAAATAGCCTGAATATGTCACTTTATGCATCGAAAGCGTTTTTAATTGTTGTTTAATGTAATTAGTAGCTTTCTCTATATTATCCTGCATAAGAGCGTTATAGATGATTAGAAGATGATTGTTCAAATCGTGATTCAATTGGCGAATTTCTTTGTGATGTAGGGCAAGTTCTTTATAATAATTTTCTTGTTCCTGTATGATTTCTTTTTCGTAAGTTAATTTAGCTTGTAGCCAGCTTGTTTGACTGGCTTGAGAAAATAAAAAAGAAGAATAGTAAGTTAAATATTAATAAAGCTAGCGTGATTACAATATAACCTAGATAAACACTTTTTTGATTTATTGTAAATACAAGATTTTGTAAATAGTAGAAAATGATCACTGAACAGGTTGGAACGATTAGTAATAAAAAGTATAAAAAAAGAGGTAATCTTTGTTCTTTTACTTTGTATAAAAAAGTACCAAGATAAATAAGTAGAAAGCTTATTGTTTTGGAAAAAATAGCACCTAATAAGTAATTATATGCATAAGACCTATAATAAATCAGGAAATCTCCACGATAGCCTAATAGAACAGCTTTTTACCAGTAATTCTGATAATCCAAGCACAAAAAAAAATATATTATAGTTATGGTGATCTTAAAAGAAAATTTTTCACGATAAAAAAATAATGGAAATAGCGTAAATAACATAAAACAAAATGTTCTTTTGACTGGGTACTTGTGCAAAAAATAGAGTATATAAAACAAAAAAAGAAAATCTAGAAAATAAATATAAAATAAAGCCTTTTTTTTCAATTCTAAAATTTTTGAAAAAAAGTTATAAAAAATAAAATAATAGCACAGTTTCTATAATACTTATAAAAAAAGTCAGCACCTAGTTTCAAAGTGAAAACCTCCCTGTTTTTAAGTTAAAAAAGTAAAAATTGTGTTTTTACTGAATTTGTATATTTTCGACTAATAGGAAGATAGTTCAATGGAACAATTCCATTTATATTTAAAAATAGTTTTTGCGGAGTAATTTCTCGAATATAGCTTAAATTAACGATATAACTTTGATGGCAACGTACAAATTGTTGAAATGGTTGTAGTAATTCTTCTACCTCACTTAACTTCATCTTAGAGCGAATAGTTTCGTTTTGATATCGAAGTACAAAAGTTATATAATGCAAGTCGCTTTTTGATATATACCACATGGTTCAAATAAATTGTAGCCATACCTAAATTAGTTTTTACGACTATATGTCCATTGCTTTGTTCGTATTTACGAAAGCAACGAGTAAGAACTTCGTCCATATTTTCTTGAGAAACGGGTTTAAGTAGAAAATCAAATGCTTCAACTTTAAAGGAGGCCCTCATAAAATCTGAAAAGTTGGTTACAAAAATTAAAAGCACATCAGGATCAACTTGTCTAATTCTGCTAGCAACTTCCATGCCAGAAACAGAAGGCATTTGAATATCCAGAAAATAATATCAAATTTAGTGCCGGAAACATAATCTTGTAGCAATGGATATCCATTCTGATAAATTTGAATACCGGCTAAGTCGTAATCATGTTTGGCAAAATAATTTTTTATCAGTTTATATAAATGTTCAGTAACTTCAGTTTGATCATCGCAAATCGCAATACGAATCATAAAGAAAGCCTCCTCTAGAGAATGTCTTGTTACAAAATATCGTGATATTTTTATTTCATAAGATATTATAGTCTTTATATCTCTTTTTTTCAATTATATTTTAATATATTTCGAGTGCGATTAGAGAGGAAATTTGAAAGTGTTTAATTTAAAAAGGTTGCTTTTGAGTATAGAAAGAGCATGTTATGCGAAAAATGCATGAAATCTGTTAAAAATGTACGATTTGCCAAGAAACATTATTTAAGATTTATACTTAAAACATTTAAAAGACATAAATATGGGGAAGCTTATTTTGGAAAATGATTCAAGTATGTTTTATACAATAAAAATACGATTAAAAAGAAAAATGTGAAACTGAAATTTGGAAGCCGGACACTTAGATGCAGAGCAAAGGGAAAGAGATGAGAAAAGATTGTTAGACAGTGAGGCCGTTTGGTTATGCTGCCCAGTATGTAAGAGAAAGACAAAATAAAGATCACAAAGGACACTGTACTGCTGCATTTCCCGTTATATTGTCCAAATTGTAAACAGGAAAGCATGATTAATGTGGTGCAGTTGAAAATGACGGTAGAATGATGACAAAATAAGAAAACCTGCTTCTTTATTGGAAAAGAGGCAGGTTTTCTTTTATCACGTCATTTATGGGGAGCAGGCTGATTAGCCCGCAGCACGGTTAGAACAGTTTCCATAATTTGAATGAGGGCAGCAGCTTCCTGTTCTGTACAGGTATCCAGTAAATGATAGAGATAAGTCAAGTCAGAATTACGGTGCTGTCGTTCTGGATAAAAAATTAGATTTGGATCGATTTTTTAAGGCGCGAATCAGTGGGTATAAAACCTCCATTTTGGGATTGCCCTTGTAATTTTCGATGTTTAATACGGTACGTGCGTCAATATTAATCATGGATGCGAGCTGAGCCTGGGTAAGCTCCTGCTTTTCACGGGCCTGCTTGATAACATTTCCTAAAGGGGTGATGAAAAAGTACATTATCGATTGCTAATACTTGGGTACTATTCTCAAAATTGTATCTATGATTTGTGCCGTAACAGAGAAAAATCTGCTGCGGTATTTTTTTGTAAAAAAATTAAAAAATTTTTATTTTTTTCTGTGATTTGATATTTGTTAAACGTTTTATATTATATAGAAAAAAATTCTTCCCTTCTTTTTTTGAAAGGAGGTGAAGAATATGCAGATATCTGACGAAGCATACAGGGAGAGAATCGAAGGACAATTTCACAATTTTATCGTAGCTGTGTTGAAAAATAAAGCCCGCGATATTGGCAGAAAGGCAAAACAGCAATATGAAGCAGAAGAGTATTTCAAGAAGTTAGCAGAAGATGCGTTTGAGGCAGAATTATTGAAAAGTGCAAATGTATTTGGACTGGATTCGAAAAGCATTTTTTCGATTGGTAAAATAGAAATTCTTGTGCAAGAAGAAGCCTTAGCCAATGCTCTGAGACAATTATCGCAGTATAAGCTGGAAATTATTTTGCTGTATTTCTTTCTGAAAAAACAGAAGAAGAAATTGGTGCATTGTTAAATCGTGCCCAACAGACAATCAATTATCAACGTAAAGCCATTTTAAAACAGCTGAAACGGTATCTGGAGTTGGAGGAATTGTTCTAGTATGCAGGAAAATAGGGTGCAATATGAGATAATAGAAAAAGCCATGCAGCAGGATGAGGCAGCAATTCTGAAAATTGTGGCTCATTATAGAGGTTACATCCGCAAGCTGGCCAGACGGAAAATTGTACTGGAAAATGGCAAGCAAATTCAGATTGTAGATGAAGATGTGGCGGCAGAATTGGAAGAAAAGTTGGTAGAGAGTATTCCGAAGTTCAAATTTCTGCCGGAAGAAGAAAGCGTTTAGCGTAAATACTTACGTTAAATATAAAAGGCAATAGCCTACTACTTACAGCTCTTTGAAAATTGAATAGAGACAAATCATCAGGTACGTTCTTTGTTGTAGGAGCCATGTTCGTTACTGCGCCAAGAAGATGAATATATTCATTGGAGCGAAGAACAGTAAGCGAACTGCTTAGCCAAAAGCCAGCTGAGTCGCCATGATTACAACAAAGAGATTATGATACACCTGTCCAGCCACAGCTTGAGCGGTAACCAATCCGCCGCACGCAATGGGGATGGCAATGCAAAACATTGGGGTGAAAATCCCGTGATGCTCCTGGGCCTAGAGCAGCCTGATGACAGTTTTTTACATATCAATTATAGATAGGGGTGAGAAATACGAGGAAAAATATAGAGCGTTTGCGGAAGCAATATCCTGCTGGAACACAGATTATTCTGCAGAATATGAAAGGGGAAAGGCAGATGCCTTCTGGCTTAACTGGAGAAGTGGCGTATGTAGATGATATGGGCAGTGTGCATGTGAATTGGAGTAATGGCAGCAGCTTGGCATTGATTCCAGGCGAAGATGACTTTGACATTGTAAAGAATCAGGAACTTGATATGAATCTGAGATAAAAATAATAGATGCAGAAGCGTCTCAGGCAAATAAAAAAACCGGAAAGCAAATTATAAAATAATCGAAAACAAATAAATAAAGAAGCAAAATTGAAATATACTCCAGAGAATGTCCGTGGAAACGGGCTTCTTTTTATATAGATGAAACATAAATAATCATTTCATTGTTTACAAGCACTAGAAAACGAAAGGAGCGTATTCTTTATGGGAAAGTGCGCCCTATGGAAAAATGTAAAAAGGAGGTAAGAACGTTGCCGTTTAAACAGATAAAGCGAGGCGACATCTACTTTGCCGATTCAAACCCTGTGCTTGGCAGTGAGCAGTGCGGTGTGCGTCCAGTGGTAATTATTCAAAATGACAGGGAAAATCGCCATAGTCCGACAGTTATCGTAGCTGCTGTTACAAGCAGGCCGGACAAGTGCGAGATCCCCACCCATGTCCACCTTTATGGCTATGGGCTTCAAGGTGATTCGGTGGTACTATTGGAGCAAATTCGCACCATAGACCGCATGCGGCTGCGTTCCTACATAGGATATCTTAGCACATATGCCATGCAACAGATCGATCAGGCATTGGCCATCAGTTTAAAGCTGCTTGCTCCGAACTGAAAGACAACGATAGAGAGCGGAGGAATTGAGAATGAATGGAACACAGATTTGTCATGTGATTAAGTATTATATTGCGGTCGAAGTGTTAGAGAAGCTCTGTCAGGAAAGCAAACTGGAAATTAGTCAGGCCCAGGAGGCCAGGCGATATCTTCTCCAAAAATATCAGCTGGAACAAGAAATATTTGATAGCTATTTGGACTAGAATGTGGTATTGTCGTTGGTAATCAAGCAGAAGGAGGTGCAGACAAATGGCGGAGTTATTTGTGATAGAAGCAAAGGAGCAAATACAACCGCAGAAGCTGCGCGTCTGCGCTTATGCCCGCGTCAGTACAGAACAGGAAAATCAGGAAAATTCCTTTGAAGCACAGATTGCGTATTATCGGGAAATGATCCTGCAGCATCCCAATTGGGTTCTGGTAGATATCTATGCCGATAAGGGCATCACTGGCACCAGCGCAGCCAAGCGGCCTGGGTTTCAACAGATGATGCAGGATTGTCAAAACAACGAAATTGATTGTATCCTTGTGAAATCTGTATCCCGATTTGCCCGGAATGTCATGGAATGCTTATATTATATTCGGGCATTAAAGCAGTGGGGCGTCACAGTCATCTTTGAAAAAAAGAACAGCTCAATACGGCAAACCTGGATGATGAATTTCTACTCACCCTTTTTGGGTGCCTGTCGGAAGAAGAAGCGAAATCAATCTCCCAAAATGTTCGCTGGTCTGTCTACAATCGGATGAAGCAGGGAAAGTTTATTACTACCTACGCGCCCTACGGATATCGGCTAGAAGGAGGAGGATTGGTTGTCGATCAAACAGAAAGCCTTGTTGTGAAATGGATCTATGAGCGTTTTTTGAACGGCGATTCCTATGCACAGATCGCAGATACGCTAAATTTGCATGGCATAGCAAAAGGAAAATCAACTGTAGGGTGGACGGAATCAGGGATTCAGTGTATCTTATCCAATGAAAAAATATATTGGAGATGCGCTTGTGCAAAAGACATTTACGACAAACACGATCCCGTTTCGGAGAATGGTCAATAAAGGACAGCGGGAAATGTTTTACATTGAAAATGCCCAGGAAGCGATTATCGATCCGGCAGAGGCGCTAAAAGTGAAAGAATTATTGGCTCTGAGAAATACAGGCAATCGGGGAGAGAGAAAACGGCCGTTAAGCGGGGAAAATTTACTGTGGCGCTTGCGGCACAAAAATGCGATCTAAGATCAACAGAGGAAAAACATATTGGGCGTGTCAGGTACACGAAAGAGAGAAACAGGCTTGTTCCGTTGTGGAAGTAGAAGAAAGCAGGATCTATGATGCTTTTGAAAAGCTATATGGGCAACTGCAGTCGTATTATAAACCAATCCTGACGCCTGCATTACAGCAGCTGGAATCGCTGACGCCAAATAATACGGATCAACACTTCGAACAAAACGCAGAAGTGATGAACATACAAAAGCAGATTCAGATGTTAAACCGGCTCATGAGCCGGCAGCATATTGAATCTGCTTTTTATATGGAAAAGAGCAGACAGCTTCAGGACGAACTGCGGAGAATAGAGGCGCAACTTTTTCAGAGGAGCATGAAGCAGACAAAGCAAATCTATCAGATCAAGAAATTGATGCACGCAATCATAACAGGAGATGGTCTGCTGGAGCAGCAAATGAACATGATGCTAGAAAGAATTGAGATCCAGAACGATGGAAAAGTTGTGTTCTGCTTAAAAGGCGGATTTCAATTTGAAGAACAGACGGAAGGGTAAGATGGAAATGAATAAGCGAAGATATAGAAAGCTGCGCTTTGGCTATTACATTCGAGATGGAAAAATTCTATTACATCCCATAGAGTCCGAAGCCGTTCGAAGGAGCTATGAACTGTATCTGCAGAATCGCTCCTATCTGGACATTGCAGGATGGTTACAGGAAGAGAAAATTGCGTATTGCCCCGGCGATTATAACTGGGACAAGAACATGGTAAAACGAATGCTGGAATTTGAAGGCTATTGTGGAAATACGATGTATCCGGCAATTATAAAAAGAGAAACATGGCAAATGGCGCAGAACATCAGGCAAAGGAAAGCAGCTTCCGGTGTGAGTAAACTGGAGTGGCCCCGTTCATTTCGTAGAACCCTGTTCTGCTATCGTTGCGGGGAACAACTACATCGCTGCAAACAGGAAAAAAAGGGGATCTGGCAATGCAAAAAAAAGAAGGGAAAATTACAAAGGAACATGTCACAGATGCAGTTTTATGGAATAAAGTTTTGGAAAAAGCAAAACAACATCATTGAAACGCCAGAATCTTTTCTGCTAAAAAGCGATTCAGAACAAGCGCTTCCCGTGGAGTTTGTGCGAGAAAACAACGAGATATTAAGACAGATTCGCTTACAGGAAAAAAAAACAGAGGAAGAACTGATCAATATGATTTTTTCAGGCAGCAGCAGATCGGTATCAGTATTATCGCACAGTGCCTAATGCATATCAGACGCAAAAACTGATCGACCAGTATGCGCAACAAAAACCATTGACAGAACCAGATTTTTTTCACTGCTGGAAAAGAGTGTTCGCAAAATCTATTTAGATGCAGATGGCGCATTGTATTTTGAAATGCAAAATGGTGTGCTTGTATGAGAACGGAAGAAAGAGGTGCAATAGGCAATGGAACAGAGAATGCGGAAGGTGACATGCATACCTGCCAAAAAAAAGCATAGAGAACAGCGCGGTAGAACGTCGACGAAAGAGGGTTGCGGCATATTGCCGTGTCAGTACAGAGGAAGAAGAACAACAATCCAGCTTTGAAAACCAAGTGAGCTATTATACGAATTTGATTCAAAATCGTCCCGAATGGACGTTTGCAGGCGTATTTGCCGATGAAGGGATTTCAGGCACACAGACAAAGAAACGCACAGCATTTCTAGAACTCATGCAGCTTTGTGAAGAGGGCAAAGTAGATGTCATTTAGTAAAGTCCATTTCAAGGTTTGCAAGGAATACGGTAGATACCTAAACTATGTGCGAAAGTTAAAAAGGAAAAAGGGATCGCAGTTATATTTGAAAAAGAAAATATTAACACGCTGGATGTTTCCAGTGAAATGATTTTAACATTATACAGCAGTTTTGCGCAGGCAGAGTCGAATCCATCAGTCAGAATATCACGTGGGGAATTCGGAATAAGTTTAAGGCAGGAATCGTGCGCAGAACTTGTAAAATACTTGGATATGATGTTGGAGAAGATGGCGAATGGCAGATTAATAAAGAAGAAAGTCAGATCGTGAGATGGATCTATTACGCATATCTATCTGGCATGAGTTATAAAAAAGGATCAAGCAGATGCTGGAAGAAAAGGTGTTCGGACAGCGCGTGGAAAAGAAGTATGGAGCGATATGGGAGTTAAGTACATTCTAACGAACGAGAAATATATGGGCGATGTTCTGCTGCAAAAGAGTATTACAGTAGATGTACTTTCTCATAAGAATAAGAGAAATAAAGGAGAACTGCCGCAATACTATATTACAGATCACCATGAGGCGATCATACCGAAGGAAATATGGTATATGGTAAAGGCTGAGATGGCGAGAAGAAATACAATCAAACATAAAAGATACTGTCAATCAAGTGAAAAAAGGACATTATGCCAGTCAGTACGCATTAACAGAATTACTGATTTGCGGTGAATGCGGAACAGCATACCGGCGTGTGACATGGACGAATCGAGGGAAAAAAGAAAATTGTGTGGAGGTGCGTAAATCGATTACTAAACGGGAAAAAATATTGCAAGCATTCTCCAACGATGGAAGAGGCGGCATTGCAGGAAGCAATCGTATGGGTGATCAATCAAAAATAAAAGAGCCTGGAGAATTGAAATATTATATACAGGAAAGTATCGTACATGCGAAACAAGAATACATCAAAGATTCTGGAAATAATGTAGAGAAGCAAATCAAGCAGCATGAACAATCTATTTCAGATCTTACTGAGTTGCTGGATATGACGACAGCGGATGCAGATTATTTTGAGAAAAAGCTTCAGGAATTGGAACAAAGCCTGAGAGAACTTTATCAAGAAAATACTACGCAAGAAACTATGCAAACTGCGGATCATCAGATAGATGACATGTTATTATCTTGGCTGGAACAAGAGGAGTATTCTTTGAAGCAGTATCATGACAGCTTGGTAAGAAAAATAATTACAGAAGTGCGAGTTTTACAAAAAGACAGAATAGAGGTGACCTTTCAAGATGGGGAAATGGTGAAAGCTTTGGTAAGAATATAGAAGATTCATAATTAGTAATAAAATACAAAAAGTAAAAAAGAGTATCAATTATGCAAAAAAAAAGACCAATGTCAATCATGCCGATTCAGAATTGTTCTGAGTCGGCTTTTTTGTTGCTTGCAGCCGTCAGGGTTCGAGCGCTTATCCTATTGGTAACATAGGCAAAGGGCAAGCAAAAATTGTTTGTAAAAAGTTTCGTTGCTTGTCGATTTCTTGTGGTTTTAAGCAGGGATTTTTCTGTTTTCTGCGAAAAAAAAATAATGATGAAATTTTGACTTGTTTGTAAGCTATCTGTAAGCTTATCGTGCTAGAATGGTAGCCATGGCAAAGAGGATGGCAGATTTTTTAGATAAAGGTGGAACCGAGTTTGATAAAAAGGTTATTTGGTTTGTTTCGCAGAATTGTGCTGCTTCTTGTCATCTGCGCGGTGGCGGCAGGCGGCTTTCTGGTTTATGAAGGATATCAGGTTTATGAGGAAGCGCTGCTGGAAACGCCGGTGGAGCAGGTTATGGCAGAAATCCAAAATCAGCCCCATTATACAACGCTGGAGCAAATTCCGCAGATTTATATCGACGCAGTCATTTCGACAGAGGACCATCGTTTTTTATGTGCATTCGGGCCTTGATATGATTGCCATTGCCAGAGCGTTGTGGCACGACATTCAGGCCGGCAAAATGGTGGAGGGCGGCAGCACCATCACCCAGCAACTGGCGAAAAATCAGTTTTTACGCAGAAAAAGGAATTGACCAGGAAAATTGCCGAGGTCTTTATGGTGCGGCAGATTGAAAAACTGTACGAGGAAAGACGAAATTTTGGAGCTGTATATCAACAGCATCTATTATGGCGAAGGCTATTATTGCATTTATGACGCCAGCATGGGCTATTTCGGCAAAGAACCGGCTGCACTGAACGCCCAGGAATGCACGTTGCTGGCTGGTATTCCCAACGCGCCCTCGGTGTATGCGCCCACAGCCAATCCTGATTTAGCCCTGCAGCGTCAGCGGCAGGTGGTGCAGGATATGGTGACCTGGGGCTACCTGACCCGGGAAGAGGCTGTCGCCATTTTGCCCCAGTCGTAAAAAAGCGGGATGCATTCCCGTTTTTTTCGGAAATAGACAGGCTGAATTTTTCTGTAAAATAGTCATTGCGCCGCTTTTCCAAACATATACTGCTTAATAAAATACTCCGTTCAGTGTGGGCGTAGGAGGTACATTATGCAGGAATATATCGAAAAGCGTGTGTTGGAGATCTGTGACTATATGATACAAACTGGAGCGACTGTGCGGCAGGCGGCAGCGCAATTTGGAGTCAGCAAATCGACGGTTCATAAGGATTTAACAGAGCGTCTGCCGGAGCTGAACAAAGAGCAGTTTGAAAAGGTGAAAGTCGTTTTAGACAACAATAAAGCGGAACGGCACCTGCGCGGCGGGGAGGCTACCCGGCAAAAAGTATGCCCATCAGGCGCAACAGTGGGCAAAAAATGCGAAAAACAGTAAATTTGGCAGAAATATGACTTGTATTCACGGCGAAAAAATACTAAAATAGTACTATTAAAATGGAGATTTAATGATTGTAATGATTGTTTTGATATAGAAGTAGAAGGAGCGAAAACCTATGTGTTTTTTTAAAGGAGAAGATATCGCAGTAGATTTAGGAACCGCCAGCGTACTGGTATATGTGAATAAAGAAGGCATTGTATTAAACGAGCCTTCTGTAGTAGCCATTGACAACAATACAAACCGCGTCATTGCAGTGGGCACCGAAGCCCGTGAAATGCTGGGGCGGACGCCGGGCAACATTGTGGCCATCCGTCCTTTGCGCGACGGGGTTATTGCCGAATACGAAGTGACTGAAAAAATGTTGAAATATTTTATCAGCAAGGCCACCAAGCGGAAATCCTTTATGAAGCCCCGTGTTATGGTCTGCATTCCGTCCGGTGTTACCAGCGTAGAAGAACGGGCCGTGAAACAGGCTGCGCTGGCTGCCGGTGCCAAAGAAGCCTATTTAATCGAAGAACCGGTGGCGGCTGCATTGGGCGCAGGCATTGATATTTCCGAGCCAAACGGCAGCATGATTGTAGACATCGGCGGCGGCACCACCGATATTGCGGTCATGTCCTTGGGCGGCGTGGTGTGCAGCAAATCCATCCGTGTGGGCGGCGATAAATTTGACGAAGCCATTGTGCGCTATATCCGCCGGTATCATAATCTGGTCATCGGCGAACGGACTGCCGAAGAAGTGAAAAAAGAAATCGGCAGCGCCTATCCGTCGCTGCGGGCAGGCGAAACGGCAGAATTGAAGGGCCGCGATTTAATCAGCGGTCTGCCGAAAACGGTAACCATTTCTGCGGAAAAGGTCAATGAAGCGATTGTAGAGCAAATTGAAGATATTATTGCAGCAGTAAAAGAAGTGTTGGAAAAAACGCCGCCAGAATTGGCCAGCGATATTATGAATCGCGGCATTGTGATGACCGGCGGCGGCTCTCTGCTGCACGGCATGGATATTCTGGTATCGGAACGCACCGGACTGCCTACCTACATTCCAGAAGACGCCATTTCCTGCGTAGCCATCGGCACCGGCTTAGCATTGCAAAATCTGGACGTCCTGAGCGGCTCGGAGAAAAAAGAAATTTATTAAACGATTGGACAGGCTATTGCACAAATAGCCGTATGGGCTGCTTTCAAATAATATTGTAATGGTATTATTTTGGGGTGGCCTTCTTTGACATCTTGGTGTTAAGATTTTATTAAGATCGTGCAGGGGAAAAGAGTCAATTTTTTAGACGCAGTTTGGCGAAGCCGGCTTTCTGATCAAGAAGCGGCACTGGGTCGGAAATTTTGATGAAACAAGTGAGGTACAAAAGAACTATGGACAAAAAAGAAGCTGGGCTGGATCACGTTCTTTTTCATTCTGCTGGGTTGTTCCTTTGCCAGTATTTGGCTGACCGATTTGAGTGCGGAGCAGCTATTATTTAATTTGCACGTTTCTCTAAAGGCGTGAACAACAATGCGGTGTGGCATTGTTTATTGTTCGCCTGGTCCTGCAGTGCAGGCATTTTGGTCGTTGTTTTGGCGCTGCTGCGGTTTTTGCGGGACAAGCGGCCCCAAGCCCGGCTGGTGCGTTGGGTAGAGAAGGCGCTGCTTCACCGGCGGACAACCATTGCGGCTGCGTTGCTGTTATGTTTTCTCTGCGTCAATTATAATTTGAATTTATAGATTTTGTGCGGCATCAAATGATTGTCACCACCATTTATCAAAATGAATATGTGGAGCCCAAAGAGGTGCAGTATCAATTTCCAGAAAAAAGCGCAATTTAATTTATATTTTTTTCTGGAGTCGATGGAGGTCACCTACACCAATGCCAATGAAGGCGGCGCACAGCCTGCCGATTTGATTCCCGAACTGCGGGGAATGGCCCAGGAGAACGTGAACTTTTCACCCAACGAAGGGTTTGGCGGCAGTCATACGCTGCCGGGCACAACGTGGACCATGGCAGCCATGGTGGGGCAGACCTCCGGCCTGCCCTTGAAATTACCCTTTGATGGTGAAAAATATTACGGGGATTACAGCAAAATGCTGCCCGGCGCCTGGACGTTGGGCGATATTCTGGAGCAAGAGGGCTACCGGCAGGTGGTGATGATGGGCTCCGACAGCAGCTTTGCCGGTCGCGGCGATTATTTCAGCCAGCATGGCAACTATGAAATTAACGATTACAACACTGCGCTGGAGGACGGTCGTTTGCCGGCGGATTACCATGAATGGTGGGGCTACGAGGATCGCAAGCTGTTTGAGTATGCCAAGGCAGAATTACTGCGCCTGGCGGCGTCGGACCAGCCTTTTAACCTGACCATGTTGACGGTGGATACCCACTTTGAGGATGGCTATGTGTGTCCGCTCTGTCCCGATTATAACAAAGAGCAGTATGCCAACGTCATTCGCTGTTCCAGCCATCAGGTGAGCGAATTTGTCAAATGGATTCAGGAGCAGGACTTTTACGAGAACACCACCATCGTCATTTCCGGCGACCATCTCAGTATGGACAGCAATTTCTTCAATAAGTTGGACGATGCATACGACCGGCAGGTGTATAACTGCATCATCAATCCGGCGGTGGAAAATCCTACAGCCTACACCAAAAACCGCCTGTTTACCACGCTGGACATGTTCCCGACCACACTGGCTGCTTTAGGCGTTACCTTCGCGGGGGGACAGGCTGGCTTTGGGCACCAATTTATTTTCCGGTGTACCCACGCTGGCAGAAGAGATGGGCTTGGACGAGCTGAGCGAGCAATTGTCCCGCAATTCCAATTATTATAATTATCATTTCCTGTATACCAATTAAAGAAACATAATCCTATACAAACAGTAAAATAAAAGCAATCACAGAAAGACGACAACAGGACAACAGGCTGTCGCAGCGAGCAGAATAAACGCTTGCTGCGACAGCCTGTTTTTCGTATTATTAAAAAAATCTGAAAAACAAAATCACCGCCTGGGCGGGGCGGTGATTTTCAAAAAAGAAAAGGTAAAAATGTTGGAGGGAACAATGAATAACTTATTCATGTTCTGTAACTGTATTATACAATATTTGTCCCCTTTATGTGTCAGCAAATAGTTACAACAACATTAAGAAAGCTTGAGAATTTTTTGGGGAATGTCAGGAAGCAACCGATTTCGCCAAGAAGTTACAAAAAGTCGGTAAAGGGTTCCATTCATTTTTGTGGAAGTGGATAGGAGAAACTTTTTTGACGGAGGCGAGTCAGATGCAAAACGGGGATTGATTGTGCTGCTGTGTCTGCTTTTGGTGGCCGGCGCCGCCAGCGACCGCTACAATGGCAAGGCAGCCCACAGCAATACACAAGATGGCATTACCGTAACAGCACCCTTTTAATCCGCAGTATACATCCAACCAGGAGCCGCAGAGCAGCGTAGATACAGTGGCGGAGCTATGCGGCATCAGTCAGTTCCAGAAACTTTACCATACCAGCGGTGCAGGCCAACACATTGCGCTAATTGACAGCGGTGTTGATTTGAGCCATGAAGCATTTCAAAAAAATGAGAATGGGCAGGAGAAGGTGGCCCTTTATCGGGACTTTACCCAGGAAGGGCTGCTCTATACGCAGGCGGTGTCCTGTTACGGCGATAAAGTAGCCGCCAGTGGCACCATCTATCACATCGGCCATATTCCCAACAGTGCGCAGCAGTACCGGCTAAGCTTTTTTAGAGCTGGGCGAGCTGCAGCCCAAGCTGTTCCCGGCCAGTGAGCAGCGCATGGCGGTGCTGGTGGTAGCCAGCGCCCAACAATATGACTGTGTATATATTGACACCAACCAAAATTGCGATTTCAGCGATGAGCAGCCGCTGTATTGTTATGAGCAGAAGCCGCAGCATATCACGCTGCACAGCGCAGGTTATAATTTGAATTTTGCCTTAACCAGCATAGCCGAGGATGGCAGCCAGCTTCAATTAACGGCAGACACCTTAGGGCACGGCACCTTTCTGGCGGGTCTGATAGCGGCCAATGGCACAGCTTATCAGGGGCTTGCACCGCAGGCGCAGTTATATGTATATAAAATATTTGACCGTCAGGGCCAGTCGTCGCAAATGCTGTTGGCACGGGCCATCCGTCAGGCAATTTTAGACGGGGCAGACTGTATCAATTTAAGCCTGAGCATTCCCAAAGAAGAAACCATTTGTACCGAATTGGAGGAAGTCTTAAATCAGGCTAAATCGGCCAATATTCCGGTGATTGCCGCCGCAGGAAATTATGGGCCCGGCAAAACACCATTGCCTATCCGGCCAGGGCGCAAAACAGTGCTGGGGTGGGCAGCTATGTAGCGCCGGAAATGTACGCGCTGGATAAGGCAGTGCTGCTCAAAGAATCCTTTGTGGCAGATTACAGCGGGCGGGGACTGTTAAATGGAGAGTGGTGTCCGTTGGTAGTTGCTCCGGCGGGAATACTCTCCACCGTGCCCGCCTGGTACGCCCAAGCCTATTTATATGATTATGGCACCAGCATTTCCGCAGCAGTGGTAACGGCGGCAGTTGCCCATGTGCAGGAAGCGGCGGCGTACAAAAACTGTCGTTGTCTACAGAGCAGCTACAGAACCTGTTGGCAGGCTGGGCCAGGGATTTGGATTTCCCTGCCGCTGAGCAGGGCTACGGCGCACTGAAATTGGGCCGCTTGCCGCAGAAAACGGAGAACATTGTGCAGCGGAGCGGCATACGGGAAGAAACCGTTGTGTATAATTCGGACGATAACCTCACTTGGCAATTTTCTGTGCCGCAGGGCCAAACCCGCTCCTGGTATGTGCAGGTGCCGGCAGGCTGTAAAGAGCTTTCCGCTGTGCTGCAAATCGCCCAGCAAACGCCTTTGAACCAGGCGGAACATTTGGTAGCGTTAGGGCGTTGCCAGCTCAGTTTGTATAATCCAGACGGCATTTTGGTAGAGCAGACTCCTTATTTGGGCGCTTCCTACAGCCGGGAAATTATCACCAGCGGCGCAGTTAAGGCGGCGAAGCCTAAAAAGCCGGCGTGTGGGAAATTGTAGTCACCTCGGCCGATAATTTAAGCCAATACAATCATTTTGCAAGCACCGGAACGCTGAAGGCAGAGCTGAAATAACCTGTGCATAGCAAAGGCCCTTTTCCGTTGTTTGGGAGAAGGGCCCTTGCCGTATAAAGTCTTAGTTGTTTACATTACAATAAATTTCGTAACCGCCGCACAGGCTTTTGCAGGTAAAGCCGTTTTGCATCAGAATGCGGCAGCCGATATAGCTGCGCAGTCCAGCCAAGCAGGTGACATAAACCGGTTTGGATTTATCCAGCTTGTCCAGATTATCCCGCAGCGAATCCAGCGGAATATTGATGAAATTGGGGATGTGGCTCTTGCCGTATTCCTTGATGGTGCGCACGTCCAGCAGCGTCACCTTGTTTGGATTTAAGCCGGCAATGTCGTGATAATGGAACACATCAATTTTGCCGGTCAAAATATTTTCGGCAGCCAGTCCAGCAATGTTGACCGGATCTTTGGCCGATGAGAACGGCGGCGCATAGCAAAGTTCCAGATGAACCAAATCATACATGGTCATATTGGCGCGAATGGCGGTCGCCAACACATCGCACCGTTTGTCCACCCCCGTCCTTGCCAAATAATTGTGCGCCTAAAATGCGGCCCGTATCCTTGGTGAAAATGACCTTCATGCTGATTTCACAGGCGTTGGGATAATAAGAGGCGTGGGACATCGGGAACACAAACACCTTTTCATAGTCAAAGCCTGCTGCTTTGGCGGCATACTCGGTTAAACCGGTGCCAGCCACCGTCTGCTCAAAAGCATTTTAGAATGGCCGTACCCTGTGTGCCCTGATACACGCTGTTTAACCCAGCAATATTATCGGCCACAATACGGCCTTGCCGGTTGGCCGGTCCAGCCAATGGAATGTGCGCTTTTAAGCCGCTGACAAAATGGGTTACCTCAATGGCGTCGCCCAACGCATAAATGTCGGCATTGCTGGTGCGCAGATGCTCGTCCACCTGAATGCAGCCCTTAGCCGATAACGCCAGCCCTGCCTGACGGGACAAACCGCTTTCCGGCGCTACACCGATGGCCAGAATGAGCATATCGGCGCAATAGGTTTGCCCTTCCGCCGTGTGAACGCAAACAATACTGCCCTGCTGCTCAACCGCTGTCACTTCCTGATTAAAGTATAAATGAACGCCCTGTTTTTTTTCAGCTCCTTATGCACCAGACAAGCCATATCAAAATCCAACGTGCTGCGCAGTACCTGCTCGCACCGTTCCAGCAGCGTAACATCCATACCGGCACGGCGCAGGTTTTCAATCATTTCCAGACCGATATAGCCGCCGCCGATGACCAAAGCCGATTTGCTCTGATTGGCAGTGATGTAGTCTTTAATTTTGTAGGTGTCGGGAATGTTGCGCAGCGTGAAGATGCGGTCGCTGTCTGCCGGTACAAAGGCCGGACGGATTGGTTCGGCGCCGGGCGATAAAACCAGCTTGTCATAGGACTCTTCATAGCAGTCTCCAGTGCGCAGATTTTTCACCGTAACCGTTTTTTTGTCGGGATGAATGGCTACAGCCTCGGAAAATACCCGCACCTCTACCCGAAAGCGGGCGTCAAAGCTCTGGGGCGTTTGCAGCACCAGATATTCCTTTTTGGTAATTACATCGCCGATATAATAGGGCAGGCCGCAGTTGGCGAAAGAAATATATTCGCCCCGTTCCAGAATGATAATCTCCGTCTGTTCGTCCAACCGGCGCAGACGGGCCGCCACAGAAGCGCCGCCAGCCACGCCGCCGATAATCAAAGTTTTCATACAAAAACCTCCGCTCTCTTTTAATCGTTGCCTATCCGTACAGGACAGGAAAAAGATATCCTGAAAATATTTTAACAAAATTATAGAAAAAAGCAAAGACAAAAAGGACAAGAGAAAAAATATGAGAGATTTAGGAGAAAAAATAGAGCATTTATAGTATAATATTAGTTAAAGAATATAGAATAATGGAGGGTCTGTATTATGAAGATAGAATATTTTCGTTATTTAATTATGCTGAAAAAAGCTGGCTCTATTAATAAGAGTGCAGCGTTGTTATATACATCTCCCCAGAATGTCAGCAGGATTTTAAAGGCCATGGAGGACGAATTGGGCGTGGAGCTGGTGAAACGTGACTTAACAGGCGTAGTGTTTACGGAAGCAGGATTAGAAGCAGTTGTGCTGGGAGAAAAGATTTTAGAACTGATGAATGCCTACAGATTACAGTATCAGCGAAACAGGATTGTATCTGGAGAATTAAACATTTATGCGACGAAAATTCAGAGTACCTTGTTTATGGATGATATTATTACCAAATTTGCAGCGTTATATCCGCAGATAAAGTTAAGGTTTGTTGAGAATGATTTATGGGTTTGCCTGCATAAGCTGAAAACCTTGCCGAACAGCGTTGGATTATTTCCTGTATTGGAGGGAGCGGATTTATCCGATTGGGACGGAATGCACCTAACCAAAATTAATTCGAGAGAATTGCAGTGATTGTAGATAAAAATTCACACTTTGGAAAATACAAGAATGTTTCTTATGATTTTTGAAGGAAAAAATGTGTGATTCATGCTCGAAACGATTATGAGGATGGTTTTTGGAGCAAGATTTTGAATCAATATATCAAAAAACTGCCGATGTTTTTGTGGCCAGCAATGGGTACTTATTTTATAATAAAATTTTAGAAGAGGGATACATAGGTCTTGGCAGTGAAAGAGCCTCCTATTTATCGGAATCTATGCAAAAAGGGGCAATTCGGACACGTACCGCGATTATTCCTGTTATTGACGAGTACAGCATGTATAGCAATTGTCTTGTTGTACCGAATGATTTAGTAGGAAATGAAGCGGTAAACTGCTTAGCGGAATTCTTAGAGGGTTACAAGGAATCATAGAAATAGCGGTATTACATAGGATAGATGCGTTTCGTTTAGCTTTACAGGCTAGGCGAAACGCATTTTTGCGTTATAAGGTATCATTTTTTTGTTGATAGAAAAAGAAATTTTCTTAAGAATTTATTGTGAGGCCAATAAAATAGTGAAACATATAAAGATAAGTTAAAATTATTGATTATATGCAAAAAAGAAAAATATATTGTATTTTAAAAAGTACAGCAGCTGTATAAGAATTTAATGATATAGGAGGTACTTTTTGATATGAAACGGAAAACAAGTGAAAAAATTATTGTCTTGGGGATTGACGGCTTAGACCCCCGACTAACAAGGAAATATGTGGATGAGGGCTATATGCCCAATGTAAAAGCAATATATTGAGCGGGGCTGTCAGCGCGAGGATTTAGTATTATTAGGCGGACATCCGACAGTAACGCCGTCTATGTGGACAACGCTGGCTACTGGCGCTTATTCTACGGTGCATGGAATTACAGATTTCTATCGTCAGAATCCAGAAAACTTAGATCAGATGGATTATAATCTGGATTCGAGGTTATGTAAAGCAGAACAGATTTGGAATGTAACTGCAGAAGCTGGAAAAAAGACACTGGTATGGCATTGGCCAGGCAGTGCATGGCCGCCATCTTCCGATAGTCCGAATTTACATGTCGTGGACGGCAGCAGTCCCGGCGGCGTGAACATGAGCAATTCCCAGTTTGAATCGGAATATTTGGTAGTGGCAGATGAAAGCTATCAGGAAGTAACTTTTCGTCCTAAAAGCGGGAATGAAATTACACCGTGCATTATCAACGATTTAGACGTAGAGGATCCCACGAAAAAGAAAAAATTTGGCACGGAGAATGTTGGGAAAAATGGTCTTTCTGTTGTGATTACCAAATTTGGGGAAGGGGCAGGCAGTCCAGATTATAAATTTGATATTGCCATGTCACCTGTCAAAAAGGCAGAAAAATGGCTTGTAGAACCAAAAGAAGGCACAAAAGAATTTGTACTACTGTTATCCGGCGGCCTGATTCGCCGTACTTGTCAGATTATTCAAAATGAAGAGGGCATTTATGACAAGGTAGTTGTTTATAAAAAATATAAAAAAGCAGACGCTCCGATTGTAGTGCTGGAAAAAGGACAATTTAAAGAATATATTTACGATGAAGCAATTCGCAATGATAAAGCATGTCAGGTGGTTCGTCATATGCGCCTGGCGGAATTGGCGGAAGATGGAAGTCATTTAAAAATTTTTGTATCTGCTGCAATGGAGACAAGCAACGACACGTTATTTCATCCAAAACGCTTATTCCAATCTATTGTAGAAAACGGCTGCCCGCCGCCTTCTTCCATGCTGTTCGCCGCAAAAAGCCGCGATATGTTTTTAACGGCGCTTTTAGCTACCTGGGAAGTTGCTGCACGGTGGCAGTCAGCCGCTATTCATCATTTGCTGGAAGAAGAACAATATGATGTGGTGTTCTCTCATTTTCACAATGTTGATATTCAGGACCATACCTTCTATAAATATATGGCTCATGGGATAGAGGGTATGCAGACAGAAGATTTTGTAGAGCTGTATAGGGCCATTTATATGCAAACAGACAGATATCTGGGTTCTTTTCTGCATCTCTTAGATGAAGGATGGACGGTATTTATTGTATCGGATCATGGTTTGGTGGCGCATGGCAATCAGGTGCCGCTAATTGGTGATATGAATGGTTTAAATGCGGGTTTGATGAAGGAATTGGGCTTCACAGCATTAAAACAGGACGAAAACGGTAATGATTTAAGAGAAATTGATTGGTCCAGAACAAAAGCAGTAGCCAATCGTGGCTGTCATATTTATTTGAATATCAAAGGCCGGAATAAGCACGGCATCGTAGAGCCAGAAGACAAATATGAAGTGGAAGAAGAGATTATGACGGCTTTGTATGGTTATAAGCATCCAGACACAGGAAAACGCGTCATTGCTTTGGCACTGCGCAATAAGGATGCAGTGCTGTTAGGCTTAGGCGGACCGGAGAGCGGTGATATTGTGTATTTCACAGCAGAAGGATATAACTATGACCATACCGATTCTCTGTCTACCACATATGGTATTTGCGATACCAGTGCTTCTCATTTTTATTGCTGCCGGTACGGGGATCAAACAGGGCAGCACAACCGAAAGATATATTCGAGAAACAGATGTAGCGCCAACGGTGGCGTTGTTGGCCGGTCTGCGTATGCCAAGAGAATGCGAAGGCGCGCCGGTTTATCAGATTTTAGAAGACGGATACAATTTATAAGTTATGACTCTATTTGCAGCAACTTTTTCACATGACAAAAGTTGCTGCAAATAAGAAATTGCGAGGTGTTAGATATGGCAGAAGAAGCAGCAAAAAACAGGTGAAGCTGAGTTATTGGGTTCATACGGCAATTATATTGATCTTAATGTTTGGGTTTCCGCAGTTACCGTTAATTGAGCCATTGACTCCCTATGGAATGAAGATAGTAGGTATTTTCTTAGGCTGTTTATACGGATGGACTATGGTGAGTGTGATTTGGCCCAGCTTGCTGGGGCTGCTGGCGTTAGGCTTTACCGATTTGGGCACTATGCCGCAAGTATTTCAGATGGCCTACGGTGGAGATACGTATTTGTTTGTATTTTTTATGTTATCTTTTGCAGCGTTAATTTCACAGGCAGGTGTAACAGATTTTATCGCTAAATGGGTAATTTCCAGAAAAATGGCGAAAGGGCGTCCGTGGGTAATGGCCTGGCTGATTTATACCGCAGCTTTTATTGTAGGTGCTTTGGTTAGCGTTATGCCCTCTATTGTCATTTGCTGGACCTTGACGTACCAATTATGTCGTGAATACGGCTACAGTAATAAGGACTTATATCCGAAGCTTATGGTGATTGGCGTTGTAAATGCAGCTTTGATGGGTCATTGTCTGTTTCCCTTTAAAGCCATGGCGGTTATGATGACCAATGTGCTAAATACTCAGTTGGGAGTTACGGTAGATTTTGCGTTATTTACAGTGTTTGAATTTATTTTTGGGTTATGGCGGTATTTTTTTTTGATTTACATTGCAATTTGTAAATTTATTTATAAGCCTGATGTCACGAAAAAATTATGGAAAGTACTTATGTGTATGAAAATACGGAAAAACTAAATTCCTATCAGATTCAGGTGCTAGCGCTGCTGGGGATTATGGTGTTCGCTATGTTTTTGCCGGGTTTTTTGCCAACATGTGGTTTAAAAACGTTTTTGACTACCTTAGGGAATACGGGAATTGTAGTTGCGCTGTTAATGCTTTGTGCGTTGGTTATGCGTAAAAATGGCAAGACTTTTGCCGATATCCCAGAATTAATCAAAGCTGGTGTTCCATGGCCAACCATGATTTTGTTGGCAACTGCTATGACAATTGCTTCCGCTATTGGGTGAAACAGGAATAAAAAGAATTATTCCAGCAATTTTTGAGTCCGATATTGGCGGGACATGGTACAGTGTTATTCTTTGTTCTGGTGATTGTGTTAGGGGTTATCTTGACAAATATTATTAACAATGTAGTTGTCGGATTGATTTTGGTGCCGATCATTTGCACGTTCTCTACCACGTTGGGATTCCCGCCGGAAATTTTGACGGTAGCCATTTGTTTATTGCTGAACGTTACATTTTTACTGCCCTCCGGTAGTCCTATTGCAGCCTTTTTGCACGGTAATGCAGAATGGGTATCTAGTCTGGAAATACAAAAATATTCACTTTTTTGTATATTGCCATTTTTTTTTAGTATGGGCAGTAGTGATTTGTTTGACAGTAGGAAATCTTTTCTGGTAGACGTATGACGAAATAGGAGATGCTGAATTGGTTTACAAGCTGATTCAGCATTTTCGCAAAATAAAAGGTGAGAGCTATGAAATCGGAAAATTTGGTAGAAAATTTACAAACACACTGTACAGATAACGCATATCTGTCTTTTCTACGAGAAAGAGCCAAACGCTGCTGTTGCAAATATTGCGGCGGTATACTGGAGGTTCGTAAGTTGACTTACAGTAATTGTGATATGGCCGGCTGGAATTGTTTTTGGCAGCCTTTGTGGACGGATAGAATTTGGAACAGAAAAAGAGATTTTCAGAGAGCTGGTTATTTTGTGGAAGAAACAGGCTTCGACTATTATCCTGATTTAAATCCAAAGGGATACAAAAAAGCAAATGAATACGGCAAAAATTTGTGAAATGAAAAACAAAATAAATTTGACGGTAGGGAAAATACGGAGAATCAAATGGCTGCAAGACTGGAGCGTGTTTTTTGTTTGGCAGGTCGAAGACCGTTGTTGCAGGATACAAGCTGGAGCATGAAAAAGGAGAGCGATGGCTGGTATATGGCGCCAATGGGTCTGGAAAAACAACCTTGCTCAGCTTGCTTGCAGGATACGGGCAAATCGCTTCTGGAACTTTACAAGTTTTAGGAACAGAATATACTGCGCAAACCATATTTTCTTTGCGTAAAAAAATTGGCTGGGTCAGTGCGTCATTTTTGATAAATACTATGGCAAAGAAAGTGTTGCCGATGTAATGTTGTCGGCCTTATCCGGCGGTTTGGGATTAAGGTTTTCTTTGGATCTTACTGATGTGAAAAAAGCAAAGCAGGCATTGGCGCAATTTGATTTATTGCATAAATTTAATCAGCCCTACCAAACATTGTCGAAGGGAGAACAACAAAAGTATTACTGTCCAGAGCTTTTTTGCAAGAGCCGGAGCTTCTTTTGCTGGATGAGCCGGCCAATGGCTTAGATTTGCAAACAGAGCAGTACATGAAACGTGATTACCCAAATTGCGCATGATTCGGCAAGCACCATTGTATATGTCAGTCATCATCCCTATGAATTTGGAGACATCTTTGAACATTGCTTGATGCTGGAAGTTGGGAAAATAAAAGCATGCGGACGTACAGCGGAAATTTTATAAGAGTGGGTGAATTGAGATGTTGCCAAAAAAAATTTGGCTATGCGGCGAAAACACGATATCACAGATCATGATACCGAATGTGCGATGAAAGCAGGCCAATTGATTGATTTGGGATTTATGGGAGAAGAATTTGCTTGCTATGGCACCGCCTATGTGGAAGAACAACGAATAAAATATTTTGTTTGCGAGAAAGAGCAGACCATGCTGCGTTTTTGCAAAAGAAATGTTTGCGGGGAATATTGCCTACTTCGACAATTTATGAAGTAAAACGGTTTCAGGTGCCTGTAGGGCGAAAACGATTTCTTTCAAGATGAAATACGCAAAGCGACAGCACGGCGGCTAAAGGCTCTTTATGGTAGTGTGCCTTCTTTAGGGCGGCAGCACTGTGCCAGTGTGTAGAGAATCAGGATTTATTTTGGCCAGTGCTGCAAAGAGGCCAGCAAAGAATTACGCAATAGCACGATATCCATATTGTGCAGATTATTGAGGGCTTGGCTGCAGATGCCTACCGAATGAAACAATTATGCAGAGAACACTATACAGTGATAAAAAATTGGGCGGAACGGGAGCGCCTGTTGATAGACGATGCGGAACAGTATGATGGCAACTACCGGCGATACTATTATGGTTTTTTGTAGCAGTGGCGAGAATGGTTTATCCTATTATACTAATGCATCGCTTTACATAACGGAACGTAGGCGGTGCGAAGAAATTGCCAGAGAAAGCAGGTATCGCCTATCATTTATAAAGTATATACAACGGACGTATATTTAAAACTGACAGGATACAAAAAAGATTTTTTAGCGCTTTTGAAGGTATTTTACACCGGCCTGCATGGAAAGCTTGCAAGAAATCTGGAATTTGCCATCCAGCATGAAGCCGGACACCTATCAACAGTGTTTGGAGATGGTACGGACAGAAAATAAAGCCGCCGCAATCCAAGACTTTTTATATTATGGAAACCTGTGGAATTTAAATTGTTAAAGTGCTGTAATGTGAAAGGAGATTTGCATGGAGAAACGATATTCCTCTTTTTCTGTAGCCTTTCCTATCGCTTCTGTGTGGTTTGGTGCCTTGGTAGGACCATCTATGGTATCTGGCGCATTTGCAGTTGTTTATTTTATGCCTTATGGCATGTGGGGGCTGTTGTTGCCCTTTGTCAGTATGGGTGTTGCCAGTGTGATTGTCAGTTGCAGCTTGTTTGGTAAAAAAAAATTATGGAGAGTTGAGAATTATTCTGATTATGGCAAAAAAGCTGTATGGGAAAATATGCTTGGCTTTTTAGTCCGTTATTAGAGTTTTATTTGATTTTAGCAATGATTGTCGGCGTGAAAGCTCTGTGCCATGGCGGCGGAACCTTTTTCATGATTTATTAGGAATAGCTCCGTTTTGGGGACAGCTTCTCATGGCGGCGATCAGTTCTGTATTGGTGCTATGGGTGCTGAATTGGTAGAAAATCTTCAACATGTTATGACGATTATATTGTTGATTGGTTTTGCATGTATGATTGGCATTTTTGTTATCATGGGCATAGCACATTGGCGCAGATGAAAAGCTGGTACCGGGGGAAAACTTTTTGGATGGGCGGGCCGGCGGTGGCATTGGGCTTGTCTAATGCTTGCAATGCTTTGACGCTGAGCTCTGTTAGTCAAAAGCTGAACAACAAAGGATGTTCTGGTAACTGGTTTATGCGCGTTTGTTTTGAATAGTTTTACGTTTTTGGTTGTGTAATTTTTTTTATTGCCATATATGCCGGCAATTTATTGGAGGATGTCCCCAATCTTTATGTTATCAAAGAATATTTGGCGACAATAGTTCCGGCTACCGGCGGTTTATAATATCGTGATGTTACTGGGGTTGGCCTCTTCTGGAGCGCCGCAATTGAATGCGGTGGCTTACAGAGTTGTAAATTTATATCCGAATAAAGGGGTTTTCCAGAAAACGACAAACCGCAATTTTTAGTACAGCGGTCATCTATATGACAATTTGTATTTTAGTATCCTCATTGGGATTGCGTGTACGATCATAGGAAAAGGATATTCTTTGTTAGGTTTTTATCCATTCCGCTCATTGTGATACCGCCTGTGTCATAACTTCCATTGCGTGTGTATCGTAAAAAAATAAATAATGGAACCTCTATAATACTACTAGCATCTTGGTGGGCTAAAATGATTTTGTACTTTGGCCAACAGGATGCTAGTATTTTTATCATCGAAGTATAATTAGATAAAAACAAAAATTAAAAAATTTCTTATGAAATAGCTTGTGCCTTTGAATCTACAGTGGGTATTTATAATAACTCATAACGGTCCATTTTTGTGGGTTCAAGCCCAAACCGGAACAAAACTGAATACTATTTATTTTAAGGGGAGGAGCAATTATGCCATTGGTAACAACGACAGAAATGTTTAAAAAGGCCTACGAAGGCGGCTATGCAGTAGGAGCCTTCAATGTGAATAATATGGAATTGGTGCAGGGCATCACCAGCTGTGCTGAGAACCAATTCTCCGCTGATTTTGCAGGTCGGCTGGCGCTAGAAAAATATGCCAACCACACCTATCTGGTGAAGCTGGTGGAAGCGGCTTTACAGAACAGAGCCACATTCTATCGTACAGCATTTGGTAGACCACGGCGCCGATTTTGAAATCTGCAAAGCCTGCATTGACGGCGGCTTCAG
>VOFC01006952.1_pt1 | contig 32583 bp, 60 predicted proteins | sample 5384161 | NCBI WGS metagenome assembly VOFC01 (sample SAMN12384722, study PRJNA508395) | human gut metagenome | isolation source: healthy gut B | host: Homo sapiens
TTCTAACGATACGGCAGAATTCACTTTATGTTACGGTCTGCATAATTGCTCGCCCCTCTTACCAAGGTTACTTTATCCACTCGCTTAGTACCCTGCATTACTGCAACGCACCGAGTTTAGCCACACGGCTCACTGGCGAACCGTGACCGACTTACTGGTTTCTGTGGTCCAGCTTCGCTGGACATTAACGGATTCTAACAATCTTGGGAAGCACTGCTTCTTTGCAAGATTGTTGCTCAGAAGCCTATCGGAATGCCCAGCGAACAGAAACATAATATTTCGTTTATACCGTTTTTCTTTTTCATTACATATAAAATTCTGACTTGCGAAAGGACGCTTATGGTTGCCCTTCAAGCCCTATAAAAGCACTACAGAATCTGCGACACTACGTCAATTAAACTCCGGGTTATTCATATCTCAATGCATCGATTACTTCCATCTTGGCTGCCTTGTTTGCAGGATAGTATCCGAAGAATACCCTGTCAGCATGGAGAAGAATAAGGAAAGTACAATAGCGGATAAGGATGGCCGTACCGACATAATAATGTAGCTTGAATATTCAGAATACATATTCTGGATCACAAACCCGCTGCTTTTGCCTAATACAAACCATTAAACACTCCTGATCAATATCCCGATCATTCCACCAAAGATACAGAGTACGATCGCTTCTATGACAAACTGCATACGGATGGTACTCCTCTTCGCCCAAGTGCCATCCGGACACCGATCTCCCTTGTACGCTCGGTAATAGACACAAGCATGATGTTCATGACACCGACACCGCCTACGATCAATGAGATCAATGCAATGCCGGACACTGCGATCGTGATCACATTAATGACGGTATTGATCATTCCCATATCAGACGCCATATTATAGGTAGTAACATGGAAATTTTTATTGTTTGCATATTTTCTCTTCAAAAAGTTTGTAACATCTGTCGTTGCCTGATCGATATCAGCCAGGAATTGACCATCAGGTTAAAGTTTGTGTAACCGGACTGATCCTTTCCCATCAGCTTAAAAACAGGTCTGATTGGAATAAACATTGTAGTATAACGGTCTTTTTCCGGGACGCTGGTGTCCACCTTGCCAAAAAGTGCTGCATTATATTCGTATATGCCTACAATTGTAAAATTATATAGATTTCCATCGCTGTCTGCATAAGTGATCTGTTCTCCTATTGATTCTCATCTCCAAAATACTGCTTTGCCATGGTATCAGCCACAATGCAGACGTTCTTCTTTTGTTTTGTTATCCTGTTTTGTAAGGTTTCTTCCGGCATACATCTTTAATTTCATATAATCAATATACTCGGGAAGTAGTCCCCTGAACGGATACATTGGCATAAGTATTTTTATCCTGCCGGATCTGTCCGTTTCCAAGAAATTCAGAAGCTGCTATTCCATCAAATTCATCCGGATATTTTTCCACCAGTTCATCGATCATCTCCTGTGTCACAAAGTCCGATGTTTTCATTTCCGGGTATTCCCAGGTATCCCAGTCTGCATCATCTTCCGGATATCTTGCATCCACATATGCCTGAACCGTATTGCCACCCAGTGAATTTAAGGTGGATGTCAAAGTAGTCTGAATGGAATTACCGATCGTCGTGATCGTGATGACTGCACTGATACCGATGATGATTCCTAACATGGTCAGAACCGAACGCATTTTATTGCTGAAAATGCTGGTGATCGCCTCTTTTATATTTTCCAAAAACATCAGCCTTCACCTCCATTATCTGACACGACATTACCATCTAAAATCGTAACGATCCTTTTTGTCTCCGCCGCAAGTTCCTGTGAATGTGTGATCAAAACGATGGTTTTTCCCTGCTCCTCATGCAGCTTATGAAAAAGATCCATGACCATATGTCCGGTCTTGGAATCCAACGCTCCGGTCGGCTCATCCGCTAAGATGATCGCCGGATCATTGATCATTGCGCGTGCGATCGCCACCCGCTGTTTCTGTCCACCGGAAAGCTCGTTTGGTTTATGAAAAGCCCGTTCCTCCATGCCAACCATTTTTAACATTTCCATGGCACGTTCTTTTTGATTTTTTTCCTTCTCAGTACTATATAACAGCGGAACCATGACATTTTTTAATGCATTTGCCTTCGGAAGAAGGTTAAAATTTGGAAAACAAAACCAATCCTCTTGTTTCGGATTGCACTTCGCATGGAATCATCCATTTTATTTACATCTTTTCCCTCCAGAAAGTAAGTTCCCTCGGTCTGACGGTCCAGGACACCGATGATATTCATCAATGTACTTTTTCCGGAACCGGACTCACCGACGATGGAGACAAATTCTCCCTGATCGACTGACAGGCTGATCCCATTTAAAATCTGCAGTTCATTCGGCTTGCCTATGTAATAACGTTTTATAATATTCTCCATACGGATTACTGGTTCACTCACGATCATTCTGCCTCCGTACTCATCATGCCTTCTGTGTCAAGTGCCTGATTGAATATATCTGTTCCGAGTAAACACCTGACCTTCGGTGACAGAAAATGTATTATCGTAGATCAGCTGGTCGCCCTCTTTCAGATCGCCGCCCTGTCACTTCTGTATAATAGTCTACCTCTTCACCGACTTTGATATTTTTCCGGACTGCGGTTGCTGTTCCATCTTCATTTGCTTCCGCTACCAGAACATAGGAATCTCCGTTGTCATCCTGCCGGATCAGATCATATGGAACTGCAAGCTGTGCCTCTGTCTTTGATCACAATTTTGGCTTTTGCACTCATTCCAACCAGAAGTTCTGTGTTGTCGATCGTGATCTCAGCAGAATAACCGCTTGAGGTATTGGTATCTGTACCGTTTGTGTTGGTTGACTGATTTTTTACTCTGACCACACGTGTTACCGTACCTTTGATCTCTTCATCCCCCGTTGCATCCGTTGAAACGGTTGCAGGCATTCCTTCCTGGATTTTTAAGATGTCAGCCTCCTCAACATTTACGATCACTTTTAAGGAAGATGTATCCTCGATCGTGATCATGGTCGTTCCTGCTGTTTTTTATCTCCGACTGATACATTGACGGCTGTGACAACTCCACCGATCGGTGCAGAAAGTGTACAGTCTGCAAGCTGCTTCTGTAACTGCTCCAGCTGGTCTTTTAAATCTCTGGTCGTGCTTGTCTGGTATTTTTTGCATGTCAACGGTATTCTGGGCAGTGGAAACACTGCGGTTTGTGCTTGTTTCTGCGTCTGAATAACTGCTCTTTTGCGGTGTTGACTGCTTCCTCTGCAGATTTCAATTGATCCGGGTAGGCGTCTAATTCTGCCTGGAGACTGTCTGCCTCTGCCTTCACACTGGTATATTTTGATGCCGCTTCACTGTAAGCACTCTGTTTTGCAGAATAGTTTCTGTTGGCATTCTCAACATTCTGCTGTAATTCTGCAAGCTTTGTATCTACCGTAGAAGAAGCTGTTCCGCCGGGAGCTGGCTGGCTTGGATTCTGACCAGCTGTCTGACCGCTGCTCTGATAACTGCTAGGCATCTGTGCTGCATAAACTGCACTCTGTGCTGACTCCCTTCTTTTTGCATTATTCTGCGCATTTTCTGCTGCTCACTTCATTTTTTCTTATTATTCAGCTTTGTCTGGCAGTCATCTCTTTTTTTCACAAGCTCATCATAGCTTGCCTGCGCTTTATTTACAGAATCTGTTGCCTTGGCAAGTGTCGTTGTCTGATCCTGCTTTTGCCTGATTCAAAAGCTTTCCCTGTTTCTGTACAGCATCGTTTGCTGCGATCGCATTTGCATTATTGATATTTGTCTTTAACTCTGCAATCTGTTTTTCAATATCCTTCTGATCCAATGTCACAAGCGGATCACCCTCTTTACAATGTCACCCACCTGAACGTTCACGGCTGTGATCTCTGCTGCTGCAAGGGACATGACATTTGTCTTGCTCTGTCCTGCGATCGTTCCCTTCAAAGAAACTGAATCGGATAAATCCCTTTTCTCTACCGGTTCTACCTCAACCATATTCGCTGCTGTCTCAATCTGTGAAGTCATATTTTTAACAGCGCTGCCGATCAATACAATTACAATAGCTGCAATCATTAAAACGATCAGCCATACTTTCTTCTTTTTCTTTGGTACTTCAGCCACTTCTGTCTTTTTTTCTTTTTTATGAAAGAAAATGCTTTTTTTCCTTTACATTGTTGTCTTCCATGCTTACATGATCTCCTTTTTTCCTTGTCTTTTTTTTTGACCTATGGCAAATTGTACCATATTGTTTTCAGAAAAAAATGGGATTAATGTAATCTTAATATTTCTTTCACGTTTCTTTATGAAAAGGAATGATTTCTAAAAGGTCTAAAAAATTATCTGGCATTTTTCGTTCCTTTTGCTGCTAACTAACACAAGTCCCGCCAACAGCAAAACCGGGAAAAGAATTGAAGCTCCAATTCCCACGCGCAGATTATTGGAAAACACACTCGAAACAAATCCCACGAGTGTCGGTCCGCCGGAACAGCCGAGGTCTCGAAAGTGCAAATCCGCCACGGAGTAAACGTCGGTCCGCCGGAACCGGCACAAATGCGATCAGCAGATAAGAGCCAATGCAAAGCAGCGTACTTAATTTCATAAACTGATCCAGATCGAATCTGTCTCCATATTTTCCATAAATCAAGCGGGAAGTTCCCATTAAAATAGAGAATGCCATCGGTCCCACCAGATCACCGATCGTTTTGGTGATTCAAGTCCCTGCTCCGCAAACGCTGATGCCCACTGGCTCACCGCCTGCTCGGATGCACCGGAGCACACCATCATGATCATTAAAAAACCAGAATACTTTTTTCCCGGAAAAGTTCTCCCATGCCCTTCTCGCCCCTTCTTCATGCAGACTGTAGATTGGCACTTTTGTGAATAAAATCATATTGCAGACCGGAATGATCACCCACAACAGTGTGAGGATTTTCCAGTGTTCCGTTCCAAACAGTGCGAAAAACACCGTGGAAAATAAAACAACACCGGTACATCCCCAACAGTAAAAGGAATGTAAAAGACTCATAGCCGCTTCCTTATTATCCGTCGGGCATGCCTCAATGATCGGACTGACCAGCACCTCCAGCAATCCACCGCCCACTGCATAAATCATGACCGACATTAAAATGCCAACAAACGGATCTGCAAAAAGTTCCGGCAAAACCGTGAGCAGTACCAGCCCTGCCGCCGCACAGATGTGGGCGATGACCACGGATGCCCGGTAACCGATTTTGTCAATGAACCCTGCCGAAAGCAGATCGATCAGAAGCTGTATCACAAAATTGATTGTGATAAGCAGTGTGATCTTCGTCAGCGGAATCTGGTATGTTTTCTGAATGTCACGAACAACAGCGGAACAAAGCTGTTGACGATCGCCTGGACAATATAACCGATAAAGCAGGCGTATGTTGTTTTTTTATAGTCTTGTTTCATTTTCATCCTCGCTTTTTTTATATGTGTTTTCAGCCAAAGCCTCCTTCTTTTATAGCACATAAATTTCTTTTTTTTAAAAGCAAAAATCACCTTCCATGACATTGCGCACGGTAAGTGTCATGAAAAGTGATTTTATCACGCATTTTTTAATAAACGTTTCTAATTTTTTACTCTATTTTACATATAAGAATTCTTCCGGCAGTGTCACATTGAAATCTTTTGCAAGATCACGGAAATTATCCGGCGTGATGGTCTGTCTCTTATTCGGCTGCATTGATAACATTTTCACAAGGATCTCTGCGGATTTCTCTGCGGTGTGCATTAACCCAAATGTCAGGTCAAAATCTTCTCCCGAAGCAAACATTCCGTGATGTGCCCAGATTGCAAGATTGTATTTCTTCATTAATTCACTGGTTGCTACTGCGATGTCACGGCCGCCCGGAACCATCCACGGAACGACACCCACACCTTCTGGAAATACAACCGGACATTCTGTCGCCATCTCCCATAATTCTCTTGTAAACACTTTATCTTCCAATGGAAGAACAAACGTAAGCGCAATAATATTGGTTGTATGCGCATGATAGATGACTCTGTGTTTTCCACCGGTTGCGATCATTTTCACCTCATGATTCATTAAATGGGACGGAAGTTCAGAAGTTGGTCTTCCACCATTCACCAGCCCCCAAACGATACGGTAATTTTCCCCTTTTTCATCAAGTTCGATGATACAGATGGAATCTTCCGGTTTGATGATCACATTACGGAAATACTTTCCACTTCCCCTGTTACAAGAAAATACTCTTTTGCAAGTTTTGGAACGCTTGTTCCAATTGGCTGCCACTCTTTTGGCTCAAAATCTTCCTTTACGGCTTCCACTTCTTCCGGCCGGATACGATAGGAAAGATTTCCGCCATTTCTCTCATGCCATCCCTGCTCCCATCCATCATTTGCCATGCGGATATATCCCTGCACAAATTCTGCATCTAATACTTTCATGTTTTCTTTCCTCCATTTAGGTTTTCTATCGTCATTTTTGCGTCAGAACGAACTGCCTTATTTTTCACATAGCCTGCTCTGGCTATCGATTTAACAGTACTTCTTTCTCATATCTCTCTACTTCTGCAAACCAGTTCTTATCTGCGGGAACTCCACATTCCTCACAGTATTTGGTCCATACATCTCCAAATGGAAATGTCTTTAATTCTTCCTGCATGACCATAAGCTCGGTCAGACGGTTCTCATCCTGTAATTTTTTCAGTTCCGCATTCGGTGTGCAGAGCGCAGATAATAGTGCTTTCTGCCAGCTTCTGAATCCCACCGTCCATGCACTGATGCGGTTGATACCTGCATCAAAATAATCAAGTGCCATATGTACTCTGTCGATCGCATCACATCTTACGATCTCTTTTGCCATCTCTTTTGTCTCATCATCAAATAAGACGACATGGTCAGAATCCCATCTTACCGGTCTTGTGATGTGAAGTGCAATCTCCGGAAATAACAGAGTAAATCCGGTATTTTATCCGATACTACTTCTGTAGGATGATAATGTCCGTTGTCCATCAGCGGAAGGACATTCTCGTGTGTCGCCGCAAATGTCAATGTAAACTCGGCTGATCCCGCTGTGTAAGACTCCACACCGATTCCGAATACCTTAGACTCACACATGGTTTTACCAGCTTTGGATCATGTGGTTCTGCAATGATCTGTTCAATGGAATCCTTATATCTCATGCGTGGTCCCATGCGGTCTGCCGGAATATCTTTGTATCCATCCCCGATCCAGATATTCATCACACATGGAACACCTGTCTCTTTTTGCAAAATATTCCGAAATGCGGATACATGCTTTTCCATGCTCGATCCAGAACTTTCTTGTCTCCTCGTCCGGGCTTGTCAGTGTCAGTCCGTCTTTTACTTTGTCATGTGAAAAAATGTCGGATTAAAATCAATCCCAACATGGTGTTTCTTTGCAAAGTCTACCCATTTTTTCTGAAATGCTTTGGCTCTAATTTGTCGCGGTCTGCAAATTCGCCTTTCTCAAAAAGATTGCATAGCTTGCATGAAGATTTAATTTCTTTTTGCCAGGCATGAGGCTCATCGCCTCTTCCATGTCCTGCATCAGCTGTTCCGGTGTCTTTGCCTTTCCGGGATAGTTTCCGGTTGTCTGGATTCCGCCGGTCAAAGGTCCGTCATGGTCAAATCTGTCACGTCATCGCCCTGCCAGCAATGAAGTGATACCGGGATTTCTTTTAATTTTGCGATCGCTGCATCTGTATCAACACCGACATCTGCATACATTTTCCTGGCCGCTTCATATCTTTCTGTACCGTCATAAAATTTTTACCTCACCTTTCTGCCGGGCACAACATCCGCTTCCGGCATATATTTTTCTGATATTCTGATTGCTATTTCTCATATTTTTTATTTCAAAAGACTCAAAGATACATTTTCTTGCAGCCTGTAAATTTTCAAGTTCTCCTGCTGCAATGATCTGCGCCGTCAGATTTCCGATGGCTGTTGCCTCTGTCGGACCGGCATAAACGGTCTTTCCGGTTGCCTTTGCAGTCAGTTCATTCAAATACGCCGCATTGGCTCCTCCGCCGACAACATGGATGCTTTCATATGTAATTTCTGACATCTCCTCGATCTCCCGGATCGTCTGTGCGTAGCATTGTGCAAGACTGTTATAAATCACGCACGCTGTTTCTGCGATTCCCTCCGGTATCCGCTGTCCGGTCTCTGCGCAGGCTTTTTGCACTTCTTCTGTCATGCTTTGCGGTGCTAAAAAACGGTCGTCATTACAGTCTACCAAAGATGCAATGTCCGCCCTTGCCGCCGCCTCGCAGATCTCTCCGAATCCCTGCTTTGGTGACAGTTCTTTTCGGACCGACTGTATCATCCAGAGTCCCATGATATTTTTCAGATAACGGAAACGATATTCATATCCTCCCTCGTTCGTGAAATTATGAAGTCTGCTTTCCGGTGAACAGTCTGCTTTTTTTAATTCTGTCCCCATCAGTGACCACGTTCCGGAACTGATGTAAATGGTATTGTCCTCATTTGTCGGAACTGCCATCACTGCGGAACCGGTGTCATGTGTTGCCGGTAAGACGACTTCACAATCAAATCCGACCTCTTTCTGAATTTCTTTCGTCAGATTTTTCCCAGTACGGTTCCCGGCTTCTTTATTTTCTGAAAAATCTGTTTTTGGATATCCTAACATTTCGATCAGCTCATAATCCCAGTCTTTTTGTTTCCGGGGATACTAACTGTGTCGTGGTTGCATTCGTATATTCTGATGCCTTCTCTCTGTCAAAAGATAATTAAAATACTCGGGATCATCAGCATGGTCTCTGCGTGTTCGAGAATTTCGGGATTGTTGGATTTTACCGCCATCAACTGATAAATGGTGTTGAAAATCTGCTTCTGGATGCCTGTTCTCTCATATAACTTTTCTTCCGGGATGATCTCATAGACTTTCTCATCCATTCCTGCTGTACGGCTGTCCCGATAACCGACTGCATCTCCAAGCATTTTATTCTCTTTATCCAACAGGACAAAATCAACTGCCCAGGTATCAATCCCCATACTCACGGGGCTTTTTCCCGCTTTTTTACACTTTTTCATTCCCTCTAAAATTGCTCTGAAAAGTGCTTTTACATTCCAGCATCTCTGTCCGTTCTCTTCGGTCATTCCATTCGGAAAACGATATATTTCTTCCAATACCATTTTTCCGTCTTCCATATGTCCTAATATGTGTCTGCCGCTGGAAGCCCCAATGTCGATTGCAAGATAATACTGCTCCATAGTTTCCCCCTCTCCTGCATCTGTGTTCCTTTTCTATTTTTTATTTTAGGAAAAAAATGAGCGCAAAAAAAGAACACTTTTTGTTCAAAAAAGTGTCCTTATTTGCCAAAATTATTTTCAACAGAGCCACTGATAGGTTCCTGCCTCCACTGTCTCTTTCTTTCCGTCTGGCAGAACCACTTCCGATTTTACTGGCGTATTCAATGAGATATGACAGCCATCCTCCTCATACTTCCAGGAGCTTTCAATTTTTCCTGCTCTTGAGAGATAACTTCCGCTCACACCACCAAGCCGTCTGTCCGGATACGGCTCGAAATGCAATTCTGCAAAACCCGGTTTCTGTGGTTTGATTCCGAGAATATACTGATAATAAAATTCTCCGACACTGCCAAATGCATAGTGATTGAAAGAAACCATATTGTCGCCGGAACCTGCCATTTTCTCTTCGTTGACCGTTCCATCCGGCTTTAATGCATCCCAGCGTTCCCACGTCGTGGTCGCACCGCATTTGACCTGATACATCCAGCCCGGACAGCCTTCCTGAAGCAGAATATCATAGGCGAGTTCTGTCTCTCCCGCTTCCACTAAAAGCGGAAGCAGATGTTCCGTCGCAAAGAAACCTGTCTGTAAACCATTTTTACGGATATTGGCAGCAAAATTCTTTTTCACCTGTTCCCGCAGTTCTCCCTCCGGCAGTACAAATTTTAAAGCCATAATGTAGGCGGACTGATAGTCTTTTGCCACGATTCCCTTTTTGCTCACGAATTTCCGGATATATGCTTCTGTTGTGGCTTCCATCTGCCTGCGGTATCTGTCTGCATCAGCTTTTTTCCCAAGACGCTCTGCCGTCTCGCTGATGACCTTCAGATCATGTACGATAAAGGCATTCGATACCGGATTGTTGTGCATTGCCTGCCATGCGATCCCTTTTCCCATTGCAAGCCAGTCTCCTAAAGACGGACCGATCCAGAGATTTTTCTTTCCCATTTTCCGGATTTCCGCCTCCACAAAAAGTTTCATGCTCTCGTACTGGCGTGGCAGTGCTTCCTCGTCTCCAAACTGCTGATAGAGCATTTCCGGTAAAATTGTGACCGCATTTCCCCAGCCTAACATGCTGATAAAACCAATTCCGGCAGGTCCGGTCTGCGGCACAGTGGCACACACATACCCTTCCGTGTTGTCAAGCTGTCCCAGCTCCAGATCACGCAAAAAGTTTTTCCAGAAATCATTGGTGTCAAAATTGTAGGCTCCGGTGCGTGCAAACACCTGCCCATCCCCGGTATAACCCATGCGCTCATCCCGTTGCGGGCAGTCGGTCGGCACTTCCACATAGTTGGATTTCTGTCCCCAGACCTGGTTCTCATATAATTTCTGAACCATTGGATTTTCACACGAAAAGTATCCGGTGCGCTTCATATCGGTGTGAAGCGCATACGCTTTGATCATGCCCGGCCGATAATCTGCGCCGGAAAGTTCCATATAGCGAAATCCCATATAGGTAAAACGGGGACGGTATTTTTTCTTTTCCGCTCCGGCATGATAGACGATAGCTGCCTTTGCTTTCCGCAGATTGGCAGTGTAAAGACTTCCATCTGCATTTAAAATCTCCCCGTGCCGGATCGTAATTGTCTCATTTTTAAAAAAGAAGGATCTATTTCAACAATTCCGGCAAAGTTCTGTCCAAAGTCAAGAATCGTTACACTTCCTGTCTGCTTTGCCTCTTTTACCTCCATCTCTTCCTGTAACGTAACTTCGGTCAGCGTCGGCTCCAACGCAAAATCCAGTTCGTTTTTGAAAGATACCGGATGTCCGATCACCTGATTTCTTCCATCCGCAAAAATAAATCTCACCGTCATACTCCCCGGCGTATTCGTAAGGAGATTCCAGTTCGTCCGTCTGCTCGCCGGATACAATGTCCCGGACGCCACCCGCATCTTCGATGTTTAAAATCCACGATACCGCAGGTTTTTCCCCGTAAATCTGTGTCTTGTTCTCACAGAGGAAACGGCCGCAATACCAGCCCTGTCCAAGATAAACCCGCAATGTGTTCTCACCCTCACGAAGCAGTGCGCTCACCTCATGAGTCTGGTAAAGCACACGCCTTGGATAGTAGGAATATCCCGGTGCAAACATCTGTTTCCCGATTTTGACGCCATTGATCTCTGCCTCGTATACTCCGAGCGCAGTTGCTGTGAACACTGCCTTCTTCACATCTTTCACGGTAAATTTCTGTTCATATACAAAAAGACCTCTCCCTCGCGGTACTCACGGTCTGAGGTGATAAAATGCATTTTCAGTTTTTCCATTCCCTGCGTTTTCTCCCTTCCAGCTATGCTCTAACAAACGTACTGATTCATAAATTCTGCACTTAACTCCATGGACTTTAACGGAGAATCGTCCACCCAGTTTTTGTGGCTTTCTAAGATCACTGCATCCACATTCACTTTTTGTGCCTGCGTGATCAGCGAAAAAAGATTCATGTTTCCATAGCCAAGTTCCATGCTGTCCGATTTTAAGATCGGTGTCATGGCAGGTTTTGACAGTCTTGTTCCACGGTCATTGATATGGTAAAGCTTCATTCTTGTGTCAAGCTTTCTCATCAGTTCCAGTGCATTTACGCCTGCTTCTGTTGGCCAGTAGGAATCCAGTTCAAAATTCACACACGAAGCATCCGTCTCAGAGAGGATCAGATCATATGCCGTTTTTCCCGGTTCAACTTTCAGAAATTCACAGTTATGGTTATGATATAAAAGCTCCACGCCCGCCTCTTTTAAAATTTTTCCGGAAGCATTTAAGTCCTGACACAAGCCAAACACTGCATTTTTATCCGAATAATCAAAACGGTACATTCCGGTAATGACTACATATTTTGTGCCAAATTTTTCAGCTTCCCTGATAACGTTCTCCGGCTCTCTTTTTATCGTGCCAAGATCCTCATGGATGCTTGTCACGGCAAGTCCTGCTTCTCTCTCACAAGGGCATTCCAGTCATAATTTCCGCCTTTTCCGACCGGCATACCGGCTGCTTTTGTGAGCATTCTGACCAGAAAAGAGGTCTGTTTTATCATAAACCCATTCAGTTCAATGCCGTCATATCCGGCCGCTTTGATCCTCTTTAAAGATTCTGCTGCCCTGTTTTTTCATTCTTTTGTCACAGTTCCAAGCATGATCTGCTGTACTGCTTTTTGTCATGTTTCGTAACCATCCCTTTCCTATGCCTGATTTTCGGGATTTTCTGTAATGCGTCGTTGAGCGCTTTCATCTGTTCCTCGCTCACTGCGTCTCCTGCCTGTTTTAAAAGGCTGACTAATGTCATCCGCTGCATCATGCGCTGCAACGCCGGGTTATCTTTCACACTTTCTGCCACATCGCCACGGCTTGCTGAAGCCTGTGCCATCAGACGCTGTACGATTGCATTCGCCATCTCGTTCTGTGCAAGCTCTCCGAGCGTATCCGAGATTGAATAATGGTCTGCCTTAAAATCATCCCGGTCAAACCAGTTGACAACATCTCCCGTGTTTGTTGAATATATAATCCGGATTTGATTTTTCTACTTTTTTCACGGTGATCTCATCTTCACGGGCACCGGACACTGCCCTGATCTTGTGTGTTCCGTGATCGGGACTTCAAATTTAAATACTTTAGAGCCCTCTGTGTCTCTCTCTCCACACCATCCACAAAGAGTGTGACGCTCTGCTCATTGGAATAAACCTTGATCTCCGTCACATCTTCGGTGCGGTCCACATAACGTCTGCCGCATACATGGACAAATGGAGTTTTGCTCCAATATGCTTTATACAGATAAAAGGCATCTTTTTTCAGCTTACGGTCGATGGTCACAAGACCTTTCTGGTTCACGCCGTGTTTTCCACCCTCATCTCTTCCGTCTGCCGCAAAATCAAACAGGTTCCATACATGCGTTGCCCACAGATACGGGCGCTCCTCAATCATTTTTGCCATATGCTCGTGGTAAATACACTGATATTCCTCCGTGTAATCGCCCCGCTCCGGATTCGCACTGTGGTACGCCGGATTCGCGTCTGCGCCATACTCTGAAAGTCCGATCACACGATCCGGGTATGTATTATGATACGCGTCAAAGAAACTGTCATTCTGTTCTAACTCTCCCAGATACCAGCCAAAATACAGATTATAGCTGTTCATATCCGGGATCTCCAACATTGGGCTGTCCGTCTCCAGCATAAACACGTCTGCCATAACCGTTGGTCTTGTCATATCCAGTGCATGGCACAGATCATTTAATTTTCTGTGATTTTCCAATAATTCCTCATTTACGGCACTTGCTGCAGTGATCTCATTGGAAAGTCCCCAGCAGACGATGGATGGATGATTGTAATTCTGAACGACCAGCTCCCTCATCTGGCTTAATGTATTCTCTGTTCCATCTGACATGTGCATCGTAATGTACGGAATTTCCGCCCATACGATCATGCCGTTTTCATCACACAGATCATAAAATTCCTGCGCATGCTGATAATGTGCAAGACGGATGGTATTCGCTCCAAGCTCTTTTATGATCTCCATATCCTCACGGTGCATCTCATTTGTCAGCGCATTGCCTGCTCCGGCGCGGTCCTGATGACGGCTCACACCGCGAAGCGGATAAGACCGTCCATTTAAGAAAAATCCTTTCTGCGGATCAATGGAAAAACTTCTGCATCCAAAGGTTGTCTCCACGCTGTCTCCATCAGACAGTTCCGCTTTTGCCGTATATAAATACGGATCATCCACGCCATCCCAGAGATGTACATCGGTAAGATCAAACACTGCTTTTGCATATCCATGCTCTCAACAGGAACACTCTTTTTCTCACCTCCCACCGTCACCATAACGTCAGCAGATTTTCCCTCTATCCAGAGTTCCACGGTCACTTCTGCGTCTGCCTTTTTTGCTCCGGCGTCTAAAATCGTCACTTCCGGTGTCACCTTAATACCGTTACTTCCTGCATACTCCATGCAAAAATGGTTTTCCGGCACTGTCACCAGCTTCACCATGCGGTATAGTCCGCCGTAAAATGTGAAATCAGCCTTCTGCGGATAGACTTTTGTGTTATCGGAATTATCAACGAGTACTTCCAACTGATTCTGTTCTTTTAAATGTTCTGTAACATCCACACGGAATCTGGAATATCCGCCTTCATGATGGAAAAGCTCTGCTCCATTTACAAACACATCTGCCGTCATGGCTGCTCCGTCAAACTCCAGATAAGCCTTTTCCGTTTTGTTCCATCTCTGGTTTTTCAAATGTGCAGGCATATTTACAGGTTCCACGGTAATAATCATTTCCGCCGTCCTGTCCGTCTACTGCATTCCAGGTGTGAGGAAGCGTTACGTTTTCTCCTTCCCCACTGTCCGGGTTTTTATAAATTTCCAGTTTTTTTTCCAATACTGTCGTCTGTCTCATTTTTGTCCAATATTCCGTTTTCTGTCTATGTTCAGACTTTTTTTATTCTCTGCTTATTTCATTTCCTCAATCACTTTTTCCACTTCTGCCTGTTTTTTCTCCTGAATGCTCTTCTGTACTTCCTCCATTTTTTCTTTTGAGAGCGGTGTTTTTCTCATTGCGCAGAGGGTACATACCCAGCCGATCAATGGAAGTCCAAAGTAAAGGCTCATCGTCATCCAGAAAATTGCCGGTGTGGACGGGTCAGATGGCTGTGGCATACTCGTTTTTGTATCCAATTAGTGCTACAAGTCCGGTTGCGATTGCCGTGCTGAAAGGAAGATACCAGTTTGTCGATAAAACTGTACGTTCCTGTCACTGCTGCCGGTATAAATTTACCGCTTCTGTCTAACTCATAGTCAATAATATCTGCCATCATTGCATTGCTTGACATGGTCACACACATTTTTGCACCATTTAACACTAAAGTCAAGAACGACATATGCAATCATCATAGGTACTGCTGTTGCAATTAAAGTCGGGTCAATCAATATAAATAATACGATAAGAACTGCTGCCACTGTCATGCATACATAAGTCCATGTCACCATTGACTCTTTGTTTCCGTGCTTTCCGGCATATTTTGCACCAATAAATGCAAACACGATAGACGGCAGCATTCCGATCACACTGAGGATTGTTCCAAGCTGCATATTGCCGATAATAATACCAAAAAGCATCGTTGTTACAACTGCCTGGCTTGCAGTCTGGCTTGCGATTTTGTCCGAGCTTGCTGCTACGATAAAGGTCTGTAATGCACGGTTAGATTTCACTAATTCCACCATATCTTTAAATTTGACCGGTTCATTTTTCTTTGTGGTACTCACACCCTTAAAGTTCTCCGGCTTGTCAATGTCGTAACACCGATACAGCATAAAATCAGTCCGGCTGCTGAAACTGCAACACAGACTTTACATGCTGCTGCAAGCATTTCAACGGAATATACATTTCCATACTGTGGAAGTAACATAACAGTAATTACAATATTTAAAATCATAGGTACTAAGGTAATTATAGGCTGTGCTCCAGACACCTACCATCGGTCTCTGCTTCGGGTCATTTGTAAGCATTGCAGGAACAATCTGTGCTGTTACGTTGCAGAGTGTATATCCAATAATATAGACACAATATAAAACAACAAACAATACAATTCCATGTCCTTTTCCACTTGCCCAGCAGTACATCATAAGAACTGCCAGTGACTCAATTGCCCAGCCAAGTGCTGTTAAAATCCTGATTTTTCCGAATTTTGTATTCATTTTATCAATGATGATTGCGATGATTGGATCCGTCACACCATCTAAAATTCTTGTTGCAGTAAAATTAACCCTACCACTGCAGTTGCAATTCCATATCCTTCATTTGCAACATAGCTTGCAAGACCAAGCAGTACATAAAAGCTCATTCCAATCCCGGAACTACTGAAGACGCGAGTGCAATCTGCCATGTTTTCGCCCTCCGGTATGTAAAGCCATTTGTCTCTGTTATCTGTTGTTTTTCTTTCCAAACATTATTTTTTCCTCCATGCATTATCACTCGTGTACCTCTACACCATTTTTACTGTATTACCCTCTGTAATTCCATTCTCATTAAAAGTATCTACCCGCACGTAATAATTTTTTGTCTTTGATCAGTGCTCCAATTCTTTTCTCTTTGAGTTCCTCTCCATATACCAGATAACTGTGATACAGTTTATCCTTTTTATGTCCCCATAAAATATTGTATCCAGTTGCCTGCTCCGCTTTGGCTGACACTGTCATGTCCAGTCCATTTTCGCTTCTCGCTACTGTAAACTCTGCATTTTGCGGTTTTCTCCATCTCTGTTCCAAATACACGCAGACCGGAAATACACGGTTTCTGCTGATATGGAACTTCATAGATTGTAAGTTTTATATAACGGACTTTGATTCCCTGTTCTTTCACAATAAAATCATGTGGCAGATCGGTCACTGCACCGGACTTATCTTCCAGCACTTCATAAGTAATTCCGTCCATGGATCCCTCTAACTTCCATCTTGTCACATAATCCTTTTCTTCAATATAACGCGGCTGGGTTTTTTGTACCCTTAATTTCTCCCGGTACCGGAATATCAATTTTATCATCTGCAAAATTAATCTGAACTGCCCGGACATCATACACTTTTCCAAGATCCAGTTGTAACCAGCCATCTTTCGTCTGTGACTGCCACCAGGTTGTCGCATCTTCGTCCACCGCAAGCGCCGGTTCTTTTCCTTTTTCATAAGAAGAAGCTCTGACAGATTTTTTATAACTCAGCAGATACCATTGTGGATTTACCCATGCATCTGTGTTCTCTTCTTCCACTGCAACCGGCCAGTCCCCGTAACGCTGATTGCAGAAAAGTTCTCCGTCCGCATCAAAACCGGCTCGCCAGATACCGACGCGGCGCTCAAACTGATGATTAACACTGATCCGCATCGTGGACGTATGCCAGAGATTTCCACTCAAATCCCACATCGTAGAGCCATGTCCTGCTCCCGGCATAAATCCACCCGCATGATACGAATATGGATTATTCTCTGCCAGCACAAATGGTCCAAGCGGTGAATCTGAAACATAAACACCATCAGCATATACATTATATTCTGCTCCGGGGACACGCATACTGCAAATAATATTTACCATTGTATTTGTCCATCCATGGTCCCTCGATAAAAGGTTTCTCTGTAAACATTCCTTTCACAAGCGGTATCATTTCTTTTGGCAGCATATCCTCTGTCATATGCTGCATTTTCAAAAATCCCTGATACTGCTGTTCCACAGCTTCTTGGGAATTCGGGAAAATACTATTGTCAACGCCCATTCGTTCATATCCTCTGTCGAAAGGATTTCCATAGATAAGCGGTTTCTCTCTCCAAAGCGGCTTCATGGTTGCCGGATCTAACTCCACACCCCAGACCGGTGTTTCATTTGGAGCATCCCCAGTAAAAATATACCCTGCCATCCTCGTCAAAAAAACAGATTTGGATCCCAGAAATCAAAAGTTCCTTCTATTTTCTCTCATAAGATCCATTTTATAATATCCTTTGTCCGGTAATAATTACAGACCTCACCTTTTTTTTCGATGCACAGAAATAAACATAATCCCCGTTCACTCTTGCGTCCGGTGCGTAATCATACAGCGGAAGATTATCCGGTAGCCTGTGGCTTTCCCAGTTTACCAGATCATCCGATACCCACACACTCAGATTCATTGATGCAAAAATATAATACTTTCCTTTAAAGCAAATCATCGATGGATCTGCCGCTTCTCTGTCTGTATGTCCAGTGCTCCTCGGATCTGCATTAAACTGATATCTATAATTTACATTGATAGGATTACAGTAATACTTCATCTCCTCTGCCTCCCTTTTTCTTTTTGTTAACTTCTTTATCTGCTCCTATTGTACCTTTTTCTATTGCTTTCATGTGTTTTACATATTCGTGGAAATGTAATAAAATTCATGTTATATAAATACATTGTAATAATTTTCTAACATTTTTACTGATTTTATGAACGTATGATTTCATAAAATATTCTATTATTAAGGTAACGAAAGATCGGCTTTGTGCAATTTGACAATCAAAAATTGAAATAGCACCTTTTGACACGAAACCGAAAAAAATACTTTACTTTAAAAAGGAGACAAATTTTATGAAATTACCAGAGAACTTTTTGATTGGCGCAGCCACAGCTGCCCACCAGGTAGAAGGCAATAATATTCGCAGTGACTTATGGGCGATGGAGCACATGAAGCACACCAGTTTCATTGAACCGTCCCTTGATGCGGTCGACCACTACAACCGCTATGAGAAAGACATTAAGCTTCTGGCAGACGCCGGATTAAACGCGTACCGCTTTTCGATTGAATGGGCAAGCATCGAACCGGAGGAAGGTTCTTTTGACCTGAAGGAAGTGGACCATTACCGTGATGTCATCGCCTGCTGCAAAAAATACGGAGTGGAACCTTTTGTCACCCTGCACCATTTTTCCAGCCCAAAATGGCTCATGAGCAAAGGCGGATGGGGAAGCAGAGACAACCCCTGCGGACTTTGCACACTATGTGCAATTCATTATGGAGCAGCTTGGCAGCGAACTGCACTATGTATGTACCATCAACGAGGCAAATATGGGCATTCAGGTCGCAGCAATCGCAGAGCGCTACAAGCGGCAGATGATGGCACAGATGCAGGCTGCACGATCCGGCGGTGACAGTGCCGACGGAAGCGTTCAGGTTGGTATCAACCTCCAGAAAATGATGGAAGGTCAGAAAGCTGCCGCCGCTGAGAACCTCGAAGTCTTCGGCGTAGAAAAAGTCGAAAACTTTACCTCCATGCGCACCAGAGAGGGCGATCTTCTGATTTTAAAAGCACATGAGCTCGCCAAGAAAAGAAATCAAAGCCTTTATCCCGGACATCAAAGTCGGACTCACGTTAAGCTCTACACGATATCCAACCACAGGCAGGCGGCAGAACGTGCAGAAAAGAATGGGACGAAGAATTTCTGCACTATCTTCCTTATATTAAGGAGGATGATTTCTTAGGCGTGCAGAACTATACCCGCTCCTTGATCGGTGCAGACGGTCAGCTTCCGAACCCGGAGGGTGCCGAGCTTACACAGATGAATTATGAGTTTTACCCGGAAGCATTAGAGCACGTTCTTAGAAAAGTAGCAAAGATTTTCACGGTGACTTATATGTGACCGAAAACGGCATTGCAACTTCCGATGACACCAGGCGCGTCGCTTTTATCGATGCCGCACTTAATGGCGTCGCTGCCTGCATCCGCGATGGTCTCCCGGTAAAAAGCTATCTTCACTGGAGTCTCCTTGATAACTTTGAATGGCAGAAAGGCTACTCCATGACCTTTGGGCTGATTGCAGTCGACCGCACCACACAGACACGACCTGCCCGAAGGAAAGCCTGCGTTTCCTCACTGGAAGCAATTGGAACCGCTAAAGAAAGGAAACCCGCATGGACATCAAAGAACGTCTCTCTTTTTTTCAGGAAATGGTACAATGTGAATACCCGCTTCACCTCTGGAGATATGATCCGGATTTTGCTGCTTGAGACAAACTGTCCAGCAGAACTAATGCTGCCGGATATTATCTCCATGCTTGGTTTTTCCTCTCTCGTACTCGCCATATCGAATGGGAACCGCATGCCGCTGATTTTGGATACGGAATTTGGTCTTATATGGATTGCCGGATTTGAATATCGAGGGTTTGAGCTGAAACAGATCCACATTATGGGACCGGCCTTTACCGGCAGCAGCTCCCATCTGATCCTGCGCAAAAAATTAGACTCCTACCAGCTTACCGTGAAGCTGCGCTCTAAAATCGTCCGACAGATCGTGAGAGTGTGCCAATCATTCCGTCTTCCGTGCTGCTCTCCTATGCCATAATGTTTCACTGTGCCATCACCGGAGAAAAAATATCCGCAGACATGATCTCCTTCTCCGCTCACAGCGAAAACGGACACAGACGAACTCGCCCCATTGCCGATGAACATCCTGGAATCTGGATGGCAGAACAGACATTTCTCTCCATGATCCGCGAAGGAAATCCGGATTACCGGAAGGCACTTGCGAAATCCATGACCTTAAGCTCCGGCATGAAAGTGGAATTGGAGATTACCCTGCGTGCCAATAAAAATAATCTGCTCGTACTCTTAACTCTGTGCAGCCGTGCTGCGATCGATGGTGGTCTGAATCCCTCCACTGCGTATACCTTAAATGATTATTATGGAAAGCGGATCGAGGAATGTAAAACGACTGCCGACACCAACAACCTGGGCAATGAACTTTTAGACGATTATGTCAGAAGAGTCCGCGCTGCTCATGAGACAGACGAGCACACAAAACAAATTGCCGATATCTGTGATTATATCACGCTTCATATCCGAGAGCCTTTATCCATCTCGCTTCTCTCGAAGCGGCTTGGGTACACCGAATACTATTTTTCCCACAAATTCAAGGATGTGATGGGAAAAAAAAGTGTCAACAACTATATCCGGCAGAAAAACAGAAGAAGCCAAGCTTCTCCGTGTCCGGTACACATATGTCAATTTCAGAGATCAGCGATGAGCTGTCAGCAGCCGTAGTTTTTTTCCAGCTTCCAGAAGGAAACCGGCATGTCCCCGACAAAATACCGGCAGCTCTACACAAAATCATAGGAAAAAGCAAAAGCAGGATTTTTCGCTGTCTTTCACTCACTGATACGATATCTGCGCGGCGTCATCCCATATTTTTTTCTGAAAAATCCGATGAAAATAGCTGATATTGTCATAGCCGACCGCCATGGAGATATCCATCACATTCATTGCTGTCGTGCGGAGCAGATATGCCGCCTGGCTCAGCCGCTTTGCCTGGATCAGATCTGTATAAGTCTTTCCGGTTCTTTTTTTTTTGATTTCCTTTGACAGCCAGTAAATATCAAAATGCAGTTCCTCTGCAAGTTCTGTCAGTTCACCGCTTTTATAATGTTCCTCCACATAACTCAACACCTGAATAATGAACTTCTGCTGCTCACTGGCTGCATCCGTCTCCATCTTATCCATATGATTCATCAGCTGCAAAATAAAAGTCCCATCGTTGCCTGATTGATGCTCCGCTTGTTCGGCTGTTTATTCACGATCGTCCAGATCAGATTTTCTAAAGATTCTGCACCGGAAGCACCTCTGCAACCTTAAAATGCAGATACCCTGCCGAATGATTTTGCCCCTCAGACAGTCCACGATAAAATCTCGCAACTGGTTTTCCTCTGTCTCTATCATCTTTAACCCATAGTCAAAAATTCCGGGAGAATGATAAAATTCACTGCCACATCCCCTTCTCTCCTGCCGGATAAATCCTGCACGGCATTCTGGTTTAAAATGAGCAGTTCTCCCTGCTTTAAAATCACATCTTCCCCATTGATCACATGATGTGTGCTGCCGGAACACATATAGATCACTTCCACATAATTATGGGTATGTTCCGGAAAATGGATAAATCTCGTATGCGTCCGCACCTGAATGAGTTTTCCTGCCTCCAAAAGCTTTGTGGCGTCGATCACATTCGAGTTTTCTTCCATATAGATTTCTTTTTCAATCGTCTTTTCCCCGGATAAAATACGCTGTTCTTCCGGTGTGATCTGTTGTAACTTTTCCAGAATCTCTCCTGTCATCGCATTCTCTGCTCCTTAAAATACGTCATCATCTCATGTGTCAGGCTTAACTTCTCCCTATCCTCCGGGACATCGTGATAATCCACCCACTCTGCCACGGAGAGCTCTTCTTCGTCTAAGTGGATCTCTTCCTCCTCTGCAAGCTCACAGAAATAGCCGAGTAAAAAAGATTGCTGTCAAAGCCCCACGGCTGGCTCTTATAGTAACGGATATTCTTCACGGTAAGCCCGACTTCCTCCATGACTTCCCTTTTGACTGTCTCCTCTGCCGTCTCTCCGATCTCGGTAAATCCGGCGATCAGCGCATACCTTTTATACTCTCTGCCCGCATATTTTGTCATGAGGATTTTATCGCCGTGCGTGACTCCCCAATGACTGCCGGTGCAATCTTCGGAAACACCATGTTCGCGCAGCACTGGACACTGCAGCATCCTCTGTATTTCGCTGTGAACCAGTTTTTCCCCACATCTGCCACAGAACTGATTGTCCCGATACCATACAAATAAATGCCATGCGGTAGCAGCCACGAGGACACGCTCCTTTGGCTGCATTGCCCGGACATCAAACATCTTATAAAAACGAAACTCGCCGATTTTTGTATCCGCTCCGATCTCCGTCAGAAAGTATTCTTCCTCCCCTATGGAAAAAAGATAAACACACGGCGACACCTCCCTGCCAAGCACATTTTCGTTGTAATCCTTCCACTGTTCGTAAGTCAAAAACTGCAGTTCCCGTTGTATTCCAGATATACTGTTCTCTCTCCAAAACCAAGCATTCTGCTGCCTGCATGCGGTACTTTTTCTTTTTATAGGAATTATCCAATTGCAATGGTGCAATATCGTATCATTTCTTTTTGTATTCCTTTCTGTTAAAATCTTTATACATCATACTGCATATTTTTTACAAAGTATAGAAAAAAACAGAAAATCCATCCGGTTGAATGGATTTTCTGTTTTGATACAGATCACAGCATAAATTGTGCCACCACATAATTATTTAAGTCCATCCCTTTGTCAGTCAGATAAATCCTGCCACTCACGTTTTAAGAGCAGTTCTTCCTGTTGTAAATGATTCAATGCATCTCCGTAGACTGCCTCGATCGGAATGCCAAAAAACCTGCGTAAACTCATCCCGGTAAAATCCATCCCGCATGCGGAGCAAAAACATAAATTCCTCCATCTGCTCGTTCCTTGTAGTCTGCTCTGCTGCCGCATGCAGGTTTACTGCCGGAACCAGCAGGTGCGTGCCGTCAGCAGAATAAACTGCACTGCCTGTCACACCCTCTGTTAACGGATACTGCATATAGCAATCGTGAATATTTTCACATTCTGACAGATACGTGTACAGATCCCTCGTATTGGAATACCGTACATTGTCGACCAGTGAGGATGCGCCAAGTCCCACACCGAGATAATCGACGCGTTTCCAGTAACCGATATTGTGTCTGCACTCATATCCCGGCTTTGCAAAATTGGAAACCTCATACCAGTGATAACCGGCCTCCTTTAAAATGTGCTGTGTCATCTTCGTGGTCTGGTACTCCTCCTCCTCCGTCGGGAGAGATTCCGTCTGCATGCCCGCCTCCTGCCTGACTGCATCAAACCGATACAGTTCATAAAACGGCGTGCCCTTCTCAATGATGAGTGAGTAGGCAGAAATATGTTCCGGTTTTAATTTTAAAACCTGATACAGGGAATCACAGAAAATCTCCGGTGTCTGCCCCGGCAATGAACTCATCAGGTCGATATTGATATTGGAAAATCCATGTTTTCTCGCCATGTCATACGTCTTTAAAAACTGCTCAAACGTATGGATCCTTCCAAGAATCTTAACTCCTCATCATGTGCACCGACTGTAATCCGATACTCAGACGGTTGATTCCGATTCTGCGATAAACTTCAAATTTATGCTCCGTGATTGTACCCGGATTGCACTCGATCGTGATCTCTGCATCCTGTTCCACCGAAAAAATAGTGATATACCGTCTCCATGATTGCCTGCATATAGTCTTTCCTTCAGCCAGGAAGGGGTACCGCCGCCGATAAAAATCGTCGTGATCCTGCGATCTTTATACTTTGCTCCGTAAAAAGCAAGTTCCTTCTGCAGTGCCGCCACGTAACTCTTCTGCGTCTGTTCGTCTGCAGAAAAAGAAAGGAAATCACAGTAATCACATTTTTTCACACAAAATGGAATATGAATATATAACTCCAAAATCTTAATCCTCGTCTAACTTCAATACGCTCATGAAGGCCTCCTGCGGGATCTCCACGTTACCAACCTGACGCATACGTTTCTTACCTTCCTTCTGTTTCTCCAGAAGTTTCTTCTTTCTTGAGATATCACCACCGTAACATTTTGCAAGTACATCTTTACGCATTGCTTTTACCGTCTCTCGCGCAATGATCTTTGCCGCCGACTGCCGCCTGGATTGGGATCTCAAATAAGTGTCTTGGGATCTCTTCTTTCAGGCGCTCACACATTTTTCTTCCGCGGTCATAAGCACTGTCTTTGAACACGATAAAAGGAAAGTGCATCGACCTGCTCCTTATTGATGAGAATATCGAGTTTTACAAGTTCAGACTTCTCATAGCCCTTCATCTCATAATCAAAAGACGCATATCCTCTCGAACGTGATTTTAACGCATCAAAGAAATCGTAAATGATCTCGTTCAGCGGAAGATCGTATTTGATGAGTGCACGTGTTTCCTCCAGATATTCCATGCTGATATAGACACCACGCCGCTCCTGACATAACGTCATGATTGCACCGACATAGTCTTTTGTCACCATGATTTCCGCGGAAACAATCGGCTCTTCCATATACTCAATCTCGGACGGGTCCGGCAGATTCGATGGGTTTGTCAGGTCAATGATTTCGCCGTTTGTCTTATGCACCTTATATACAACGCCCGGAGCCGTTGTCACAAGATCAAGGTTAAATTCCCTCTCCAGACGTTCCTGGATGATCTCTAAATGAAGCAGTCCAAGGAAACCACAGCGGAATCCAAAGCCCAAAGCAAGGGATGTCTCAGGCTCAAAATACAAAGATGCATCGTTGATCTGTAATTTTTCCAGTGCATCTCTCAGATCCGGATACTTTGCACTGTCCGCCGGGTAAAGACCACAGTAAACCATTGGATTTACTTCTTATATCCCGGAAGTGCCTCTGCACATGGACGGTCTGCATTCGTTACTGTATCGCCCACGCGGGTATCCCGCACGTTCTTAATGCTCGCACACAGATATAACCTACCATACCTGCAGACAGCTCATCACACGGAATAAACTGACCTGCACCAAAGTATCCAACCTCAGTCACTTCGTCCATAGCTCCGGTTGCCATCATTTTGATCTTATCCCCTACTTTTACCGTTCCTTCCTTCACACGGCAGAACACGATCACGCCCTTGTAGGAATCATAAAGCGCATCAAAAATCAGTGCTTTTAACGGTGCATCCGGATCACCGGTCGGTGCCGGGATTTTCTCCACGATCTGCTCTAACACCTGATCGATATTCAGTCCGGTTTTTGCAGAGATCCGCGGTGCATCATGCGCTTCAATTCCGATCACATCCTCAATCTCCTGAATCACTTCATCCGGCTGTGCGCTCGGAAGGTCAATCTTATTGATGACCGGCATAACATCCAGATCATGGTCTAACGCCAGATACACATTGGCAAGTGTCTGTGCCTCCACGCCCGTGCTGCATCCACAACTAAAATTGCTCCGTCACACGCCGCCAGACTTCTTGATACCTCATAATTGAAATCCACGTGTCCCGGTGTGTCAATGAGGTTAAAAAATATACTCTTCCCCATCTTTTGCCTTATAAATGATACGGACTGCCTGGGATTTGATCGTGATCCCACGTTCTCTCTCAAGATCCATATTGTCAAGCACACCTGTGCCTGCATCTCACGGCTTGTGAGTGTTCCGGTACTCTCTATGATACGATCTGCCAGCGTTGATTTACCGTGATCGATATGTGCGATAATACAAAAATTACGAATCTTACTCTGATCAATTGCCACTCTTTATTTCTCCTGCTTTCTTATAAAATAGAAAATTTCTCTTTCAAAGCTTTTCTTTTGCCTATATATGTTACCATACTCACATTGTTTCGGCAATTATTATATGAAATCCCGACTATACTATCCTACATTTATTTTGCTATACGAGCAGACTCTTCGTATAGGCTTCTTTCGGATCATGAAAAATATCTTCTGTCTCCCCTATTTCAATCACTCTTCCATCCTTCATGACCATGATACGGTCGCACATATAATAAACCACATTGATATCATGGGATATGAACAGATATGACAGGTTCATTTCTTCCTGCAGCTTCTGTAAAAGTTCCATGATCTGTGCCTGAATGGTCACATCCAGTGCAGATACCGGCTCATCTGCAATGATAAACCCCGGATTTGTGATAAGCGCACTGTGCGATACTGATCCTCTGTCTCTGTCCCCGGACAATTCGGATGGCAGACGATGGAAATACTTCTCATCCATTCCGACGCGGGCTAGCATATCATAAGCCGCCGCCTTACGGTCAGCCTTAGACATTGCACACTTTTTATCCAGAATACCGGCTGCCCTGAGCGGTTCCATCAATAGCCACCCGATCGTTTTGGATGGATTCAGGCTGTTGTACGGATCCTGAAAAATCATCTGGGGGCGGCTGACATGACAGCTCACCTCTCCCGACATATGCTCCTGCATTCCAAGGATTGCCTTGGAAAGCGACGTCTTTCCGCAGCCGCTCTCACCGACCAGACCGAGACTTTCTCCCTCATACACATCAAAACTGACATGTTCTACCGCATATTGTTTTTCTTTCTTTTTGAAAATAGAATTGGATCTGTCTTCATAATATACAGACAGATCTTTTACTGTAAGAACCGTTGGATTGCTCTCTTTCTTTACGGAAACCCTCGGCTTTAACCTGGAAGGAACTGCCTCGATCAGATTTCTTGTGTATGCTTCCTTCGGATGCATAAAAATCTTCTCTGTTTCATCTGCTTCCACCACAACTCCGTCTTTCATAACAACGACCTTATGGCAGATACGTCTTGCCAGATTCAGGTCATGTGTAATAAAAAGCATTGCATTCTGTTCACTCTTGTTGATGTCTTTTAACAATTCCACGATCTGTGTCTGGATCGTCACATCCAATGCCGTCGTAGGCTCATCTGCTATGATCAGATCCGGATGCAGGATCACCGCCATGGCGATCATCACCCGCTGTCTCATGCCTCCGGACAGCTGGTGCGGATAACTGTCATAAACCTTCTTCGCATCCTTAAGCCCGACTGCCTGAAATGTTTCCAGTACTTTTTCGTAACGCTTCTCTTTCTCTAGATCCGTATGAAGCCTTACGATCTCATCCACCTGGACACCGGCTTTTTTTGTCGGATTTAAGGAGGTCATCGGCTCCTGAAATATCATGGACATCCGGCTTCCCTGAAATCTGCGGTACAGCCGCTCATCAAAAGGTCTGTCTGCTTCTCTTAATACTTCCCCATCCACGATTATTTTCCCGGATGTCACCTGTGCCTGCTTTGACAGAAGCCCCATGAGTGTCAGTGAGGTGATTGATTTTCCGGATCCTGATTCTCCGACAATTCCTACGATCTCACCACTGTTCACTTCTATATTTACATGCTTAACAACTTCCATGCCATCAAAAGAAACGGACAAATCTTCTATCTGAACAATTTTTTTCTGTTTGCTGTCTTTTTGCTGTTCCACTTTCATATACTTATCCCCAGTCTGTCATTCATTCTACCACACAGCCTCTACTCTGCCCTGCTCCCGTCCCATTTCCGGATACCTTCGCCCAGCAGTGAAAATCCAAGCACCACCCATACGATCGCAAGTCGGGAAAAAGTGCATACCAGGGTGCTGTCTGCAAATATCCTGTGCATCTGACAGCATCATGCCAAGACTGGCATCCGGTGCCTGTACTCCGATTCCAAGATAGCTCATACCAGACTCCGCAAGGATCGCATTATTAAAACCGATCATCACTGAAACGAGCAGCACGGAAAAAAAATATTAGGTAAAATATGTACGAACAGAATACGAAGCCTGCTTACTCCCATCAGCCTTGCTCTTTTTATATAATCCGCATCACGAAGACGTAAAAATTCTCCACGGACAATCCGCACAAAGCTTGGGATAAATACGATTCCAAGTGCGATGATCACATTCTGCCTGCCTTTTCCAAGTAAAGATATGATCACAAGCGTAAGCAAAATACTTGGGAATCCGTTCACCGCATCCGTGATACGCATGAGGATCTCATCTAAAATGCCTCCGAAATATCCGGTAAATGCTCCTAACAAAACACCTGCCACAGTTGAAAAAAGGACGACCGATGTGCTGATCACAAGCGTTGTTCCCAATCCCTGCATCACTCTTGAAAAAATATCCCTTCCGAAATTGTCTGTTCCAAAAATATGATGCATGGAAGGTGCTGTAAATTTCTCTGCTGCTGACATGGCAGTTGTACTGTATGGTGTCCAGAAGCATCCCAAAATCCCCAAAAAACACAGCAAGACCTGTCATAAACAGGCCTGCTGCAAGATATCCGTTCCATTTTTTTTCTTTTCTTATTTTCCATAGGTTTCACACTCCGTATCACAAGCCTATCCCTGCACAATGCCGCCTGCTCCTCTGCAAAAGGAAACATCTGTCCTGCGGCTTTTATTCACTCTTACGGATTCTCGGATCGATCACCCGGTAAAGAATATCCACGATAAAATAAACAAAAATCACCACAAAGGTAATATATAAAATCAAAATCTCCACAACCGGAAGGTCTCTTGTTCCGACCGAACTGATCAGAAGCCTGCCGATCCCAGGCAGTGCAAACACACTGTTCTACCACGATACTTCCTGCCAAAATTTCTGCGATCATCATGCCGAGAAATGTAATGACCGGCATCATGGCATTTTTTAAGACATGGCCGAACATGACCTGATTCTTGCTGCAGCCCTTGCTGTAAGCAGTCCTCACATAGTCAAGCTTCATCTCCGTCAACATGGAATTACGCAAAAAAGCGTGCAGTCATCGCTATTTTCGGTAAAGCGATCGAAATCGCCGGGAACAGTAAATATGCTAAAAAATCCGGTCATATTCTCCTGATAACTTATGTACCCGCCCGGTACAAACCATTTTAATACAATGCCACACGGGTAAGTCACTAAAATTCCAAGAAAAAGGATGGAACAGCCATCGTGACTGTGTCAAGACTCCAAAGACTGCATCTAAGAACCTGCTTCCACATTTTGCCCACAATACCCCCAAAGGAATTGACACAAGTACGATCATGACAAATGAAATCACTGCCAGATAAAGTGTCACCGGCAGCTTATCTCCTATCAATTCCTTCACGGGCATCATTTCATTCATATTCTTGGAATACCGGTAACTCACGCCAAAATCCCCGTGCAGTACATCATCTGCCCAGGAAATATACCGTTCTACCGGTGGTTTATCCAATCAAGCTCTTCTCGAAGCCGTGCCTCTCTCTCCGGTGTTGCCTCCGTTCCTAATATGGAACGTACCACATCTCCCGGAATTACCTGAAAAGCAAGGAAAGCAGCTACTGAAACGAGAAACAATGTCATAATGAGAGTGCATATTTTTTTATTAAAAATTTCATGTGTCTGCTTTCCTTTCTGATCAGATGATAACGGCACTATTTTTTGTATCCGTCTTATTTTACAAAGTAAACTGTACTCATATCCTGTACATAAATCGGATAGAATTTGTATCCTGCAAGGTTCTTGTTAAATGCTGTTGTGTTCGCCGGAACCTGGATAAATGCACTGGCTGCTTCATCGGCAAGGATCGTCTGAAGCTTCTTATAATCTGCTGCCTTCTCTGCTGCATCTGTGTTGCCTGTGTCGCTTTCCAGAGTTCATCATACTCTGTGCTCTTGAAGTTCACAAAGTTCTTTTTCGAATCTGTCTGGAAACGGTTCAGCAGATATCCCGGTGTGAGGTCACTGCATGTGATACCACTGATCGTTGCCTGATACTCTCTGTTGGTATAAACATCTTCTAACCAGGTATTCCATTCTACAGCATCAATTGTTGCATTGATTCCTACTGCTTTTAACTGTTCTACCACAACCTCTGCGGTCTGCATATGGAACTAATAAACAGATGGACCTGCGATCGCAAGATCAAATCCATCTGCATATCCTGCCTCTGTAAGAAGCTCTTTTTGCCTTTTCCACATTTGCAGAAGTACCATAAAGATCATTTAAGTCCTCATAGTAATCTTTTAATGTAGGGAAGCATTGCAGAGCTGATGAGTGTTCCGTTTCCACCTGCTACGAACTCATTCACCATATCTTTATCCAGTGCGTAGCAGATCGCCTGACGTACCTTCACATCAGAAAGCGGCTCATAGTCATTGTTTAAGAACAATGCCTGCACAACATTGGATGGAGATGAAATCACATTAAAGCTGTCCTTTAACTCGTTCGCCTGGGAATCTGTCAGGTATGCATAAATATCAATGCTTCCACCCTGAAGCTCTAACAATGCAGTATCTGCACTTCCCACAATTTTAAAATCTACCTCATCAAGATAAGGAAGTCCTTCCTGCCAGTAATTTTCATTCTTCGCAAGAACGATTCCCTCTGTGGAGTGTAAGAAACAAAAGAAAACGGTCTGTTCCAACCGGATTCGCCTCTGCATCTTCTCCGCTTCCTGCAGGAATAATTGCAGTTACAAAACTGTAGATCAGTTCTGTATTCGGTGTATCCACTGTCACCTGAACCGTCTTATCATCTAAAATATCAACTGCCTGAATTGTCTGTAAAGTTGCAACTAATGGCGTTCCATCTAAAAGACCTGCCACTCTTTCTAATGAGTACTTCACGTCCTCACATGTCACATCGTTACCATTATGAAACTTCACACCATCTCTCAATGTAAAAAGTATATACTAATCCATCGTCTGAGATGCTGTAATCACTTGCTACAGCGCAAATCAGGTTACCGTTCTCATCCGGTTTTACCAAACCTTCGAAAACATTAAACAGAATCTCTTTAGTTCCTGCCGCAGTTGCCTTATGTGGGTCAAGACTGTCAATATCCTGCTGTATGCCTACAACAACGGAGCCGCCGTATCACAGGTCCTTCACTGATTTCTGTCTCACCACATTCTGCTCCTTAGAGGAAGTATCCTCCGAAGACTCTCTGTGCCATCTGCGCCACATCCGCCCAGTACAGCCATTGCCAGAAGTGCCATGAAAAGAATGTGTAATCTTTTTTTCATAATTTGCTCTTCTCCTCTTCGAATTGCTTTTTCCTCTCATTATTCAATTGCTTTTTTATTCTATCACACAACATGAAAAAAACAAGCTATTTTGTTAATTTTTTTGACAATTTTATTTTTTCCATTTATAAAGCATTTCATCCTGCAGTATTTCTTCTGTCGGAACCGTTGGATTCTGGATATTTTTTAATGTTACTGTTACAACTCCATCTTTATAACTTGAAACCACATCCGTTGAAAAACACTTTCCCGGAGCTAGAGCCTGCTGTCTGTTGGGATACATCGTCCACATCTGAATCAGGTTATAATCCTTATCATATAACAGTATCTTAGCACACAAATCATCATTCTCATTACTTGTAAGTCTAAGAACAGCCGGACGCCTGTTTCCTGCATTATCGATAAATTCACTAATCGTTTCGTTTTCCTCATCCAGACATCCCGTTACATTTATATATCCCTTTGCCTCAAGTTGTTCTAATGTTATATTTTTATCCAGATCCAACAATTCATTCCATGCTTTGTCACCTGTCATTCCCCATCCTGTTTTCTTTAAATAGAAGAAACATATTCCAAGCATCGCCAATGCGATGAGGCATAATGCCACATATATTCTCTTTTTCCCCATATATATCCTCCTTAGCCGCTGACATTATTGTTAAAATAAAGATTTTTTTTACAATTTAGTCTACTACTTTAAACTCTTCGTTTTCAACAGCCTGCGCTTTTATTTGTTCATAATAATCCTGCCATTCTTCTTCTATTTCATTTATGCTTTTTGCCCTGTGGCGCAACTTCTTTAAACTCTTTTTTTCCTTTGCTGCCATATACTTCTGTATCGGCAAATCTTTTTATAAACTTCGAATTCATAATTCCAATAATCTTCTTCTGAATCGAATTGCTCTATAATCGCCATTGCATCTTCTTTATTATCAGACTGTTCAATAAATACCTTTAATTTTCTAAATAATTATATACTTCTTTATCTGTCACGGTATATCCAGCTTCAATTGCCTGCTGATATAATGCCTCCCGTTCCTCAACGTATAAAATTGCCTGTTTCCTTGCTTCTTCCGCACTCATTCCAAAAGTATCATAAAACGCTATTGCCTGTTCTACTTCCTTATTTGTTATAACTCCATTCTTTCCTCTCGCATATATCATTTCATTTCCATTTTCATCATTTGCATATTGTTTAAGCAAATTTCCCCAATCAGAAAACTTAGATGTATAAGATGGCTCCGCAAATGTTTGAACTCCTGCCATGAATAATAAGATTCCCATAAATAAAGATGCGCACAATGCCTGTATCTTTTTTTCATATAACCCACCTCCTACTTTGTATTCAAATTTAATCTAACAGAATCTGCTGACGAAGCTGGCATACCTCCACTACAAGACAGCATAAAA
>VOFC01005200.1_pt1 | contig 32578 bp, 57 predicted proteins | sample 5384161 | NCBI WGS metagenome assembly VOFC01 (sample SAMN12384722, study PRJNA508395) | human gut metagenome | isolation source: healthy gut B | host: Homo sapiens
AGCATTTACAACGATCACATAATCACCTGTATCGATGTGTGGTGTGAAAATCGGTTTGTTTTTCCTCTTAATACGCTTGCAATTTCGGATGCTAAACGTCCTAATGTCTTATCAGTAGCATCTACTACATACCATTTTCTTTCGATTGTAGCAGGGCTTGCCATAAAAGTTTTCATTGGTTGACCTCCTTGAACTTTACCTTTGCGGTATCAATGTCCGAAAATACCACATCCGGTATACACATTTTATATAGTAAAATGTCCCTCCGGGGCTATGGAGTTACATTTCTTCACTATGTCAGACTTAAATATTATAGTACACACATCCACGCGTGTCAACTCTTTTCTTCTAAATCCTCATACTCAATCCCAATCATGGTCAGTCCGTGTGCCGGAGCAGTCGGTCCCGCCATTTCACGATCCTTTGTCGCTAAGATCTCCGGTATCTGTTCCGGTTTGTATTCGCCGGTTCCAACGCGGATCAGTGTTCCTGCAATAATGCGAACCATATTATATAGAAAACCGTTGCCGGTGATCCCTCGACGTAATAATATCCTCTTTTTGTCTACCGTCAGCGCATAAATTCTTCGCACTGTCGTTTCCACCTGGGCATGAATCGAACAAAAACTCTTAAAATCATGTTCTCCGACCAGATAACCCGCCGCCACACGCATGGCATGTACATCTAAATGACGGTAATAAAATAAGTGTCCAGCCTCCGGTTCGGATCGCGGAATTCCCGGTTTAAGATCCGATATTCATAGGTCTTTTTTGCTTTTGACATGTCTCGGATGAAAATCCAGTGGTACTTTTTGGAACACTGTACGACGATATCCTCCGGAAGTCTCTGATTCAGAGCATAAGAAATCTTCTCTGCCGGCATTCTTGCTGTGGTATCAAACACTGCCACATTCCCGCAGGAATGTACGCCTGCATCTGTCCTGCTTGCACCACTGACTACAATTTTTTCTCCAAGCAGCTCACTTAATGCACGGTTCAGTTCCCCTTCGATCGTGTTGCCATTGGGCTGTATCTGCCACCCGCAGTAATTCGTTCCATCATATGCCACAATGAGCATTACCCGTTTTTACCCTCTTGCATATTTTCCTCTTCTACATCCTAAAGTGCAAAACGAAGCACCATCATAATGACAAAATATAAAATAACGATCACATATGCACGATAATCAATGCTTACATACTTTAACGGTTTCATCTTGGTTCTTCCGGCTCCACCGCGATAGCAACGGGCTTCCATTGCCATTGCAAGATCATTGGCACGGCGAAAAGCCGATACAAAGAGCGGTACTAATAACGGATCATATTTTTCGCACGCTGGATCACGCCGCCGGTCTCAAATCCGCACCTCTTGCCATCTGTGCCCTCATGATCTTTGTCCGTTTCTTCCACAAGGATTGGAATAAAACGCAGTGCGATCGACATCATCATGGCAATCTCATGTACCGGGACATGGATCTTATTCATGGGTGCCAATGCTTTTCTAAACCGTCCGTCAATTCGTTTGGCGTTGTCGTCAGGGTCATGACCGATGTACCAAGAATCAGATAAGTCAGACGGATTGCCATCAGGATCGCGTTGCGCAGTCCCTCGTAAGTAATCGTAAAGATCCAAAAAAGATACCAGTTCTTTTCCACTTGTCAAAAAGAGGTTGAAAAGTGCTGTAATGACATCAGGATCACAATCGCTTTTTAAGCCTTTGACCATGTAGCCGATCGGCACTTTGGAAAGTTCGATAAAGCCAAACATAAAAATGGTCGCAACTAAGAATCCCCATACGTTTTTAAAGGAAAACAGGGAAATAATGAAAATCAGCGTTGCAAACAGCTTGACTCTCGGATCTAATTTATGAATGACGGAATCCGCCGGATAATATTGTCCAATCGTAATATCTCGTAACATGTTATCGTCCCAACTTTGCTAAAATTTCTTCTTTTTGCTTCTGCTACTGTTGTGGCATCCACAGAAACCGGAATGCCTGCCGCTGCCAGTTCGTGCATCAGATAAGTGACCTGTGGAGCTGCCAGTCCGACCACCTCTAATTCCTTGTAGTGTGCAAACACGCTCTTTGGAATATCATCAAACATGACGCTTCCTGATTCATCACAATGATGCGGTCTACATATTTTGCCACATCCTCCATACTGTGTGATACTAAAATAACGGTAATGCCCCGCTCCTTATGGAGTTTTGCCACCTGATCTAAAAATCTCATCCCTGCCCTTCGGGTCAAGTCCGGCTGTCGGTTCATCGAGGATCAAGACCTCCGGCTGCATTGCAAGCACTCCTGCGATTGCCACACGGCGTTTCTGTCCACCGGAGAGATCAAACGGAGAATGATAATACACTTCTTCCGGTAAACCTACACTTTTTAATGCCGCAAAAGCACGAAGCTCTGCCTCTTCTTTGGTAAGTCCCTGATTTTTCGGTCCAAAGCAGACATCTTCAAAAATCGTAGTCTCGAACAACTGATGCTCGGGATACTGAAAGACCAGTCCGACCTTACTGCGAAGCTCCTTTAAATTGTAGCCTTCATCATAAATGTCGGCTCCGTTGTAGTATATTGCACCGGAAGTTGCCTTTGTCAGACCGTTTAAATGCTGGATCAGTGTCGATTTTCCGGAACCGGTATGACCGATGATACCGATAAATTCTCCGTCTTCTATTTTTCAGATTAATATTTTTTAAAGCCTGAATCTCATATGCAGTCCCCTGACTGTATACATAATTCACTTTATCTACAATAATTGACATTTCACTCACCTGTGTCCTAATTTGCACAATTCCTGCACCAGTTCTGCTCTTGTCAGGATTCCTGCCGGGATCGGAAGCCCGGATTTTCTGAGTTCATCTGCTAAGAGCGTGATCTGTGGAACATCCAGTCTGTGACGTTTAATTCATCCACCTGTGAAAAAATCTCACGCGGAGTTCCCTGCATCACGACTTTTCCCTTATCCATGACAAATACCCGTCGGCATCCACAACTTCTTCCATATAGTGTGTGATCAGGATCACGGTCACACCTTTTTCCGGTTGAGCAGATGTGCCGCCTGCAATACTTCTTTTCGTCCGTTCGGGTCAAGCATTGCCGTAGGCTCATCAAAAATAATGCACTCCGGCTGCATTGCCATAACTCCGGCAATTGCAACTCGCTGTTTCTGTCCTCCCGACAGCTTGTTCGGAGAATGACTGCGGAATTTTAACATTCCTACTGCCTTTAAACTCTCCTCAACACGCTCCCATATCTCATCTGTCGGAACACCGATATTTTCCGGTCCGAATCCGACATCCTCTTCTACCACGCTGGCAATGATCTGGTTGTCCGGATTCTGAAATACCATGCCGGCAGACTGACGGATATCCCAGAGATGTTTTTCATCGGAAGTGTCCATTCCGTCCACCCACATCTCGCCACCGGAAGGCTCTAAGATGGCATTCATATGTTTTGCCAACGTGGATTTTCGGAACCGTTATGACCTAAAATTGCCACAAACTGTCCCTTTTCAATTTCAATATCCACGCCATCCAAAGCAGTCTGAATAGACTCTACCTGATTGTCCTCATCCCGGTGTATATATTCATGTACTAATTTTTTCTGCTTTAATAATCTTCATCCTATGCACCAGATTATGCCTTTCCTGCTGATTTATACATTCTCCCAATGAAGTCTGTGTAAATCTCCTTCTAATTTCATGTGGTCAAACTGATTCTGCCTGAGGGCTTCGTACAACACAATTGCTACGGAATTAGAGAGATTCAAAGAACGTGTCTCTCCGATCGTCGGAATACGCACGCACTCCTCCGGATGTTCTACCAATATCTCCTCCGGGATTCCCGCACTCTCCTTGCCGAACATAATATAGCAGTCCGGTTCGTAAGATGCTTCCGAATAAATCTTCTTGGCCTTCGTCGTTGCCATATATATCTTAGCTCCCGGATTTCTCTGCAAAAATCCTCGTAGTTTACATAACGTTCACTTCTAATTGCGACCAGTAATCCATACCGGCACGTTTTAACGCCTTTTCATTAAAAAGAAAAACCAAGAGGTTCGATCAGATGCAGTTTTGTTCCTGTTGCCACACAGGTTCTTCCGATGTTTCCGGTATTTGCCGGAATCTCCGGCTCATATAATACGATATTGAGCTTAGCCATTCTTCTTTTCCTCTCGCAAATGTGCAATAAAATGCTCCAAACGCTCTAATGCCATCTTCAGATTGTCCAGTGAATACGCATAGGAGATCCGAAGGAATCCCTCATGCCAGGCACCGAATGCCGTTCCCGGAACAACCGCAACCTTCTCTTCCCGTAAGAATCGGTTTGCAAACTCTTCCGATTTCATACCGAACTCCTGAATACTTGGGAAAATGTAAAAAATGCTCCAAACGGTTCAAAGCACTGTAATCCCATCTCTTTAAACCGATGCACCAGATATCGCCTTCTCTCATTATACTCTTCACGCATTTTCATCACATCATCATCACCGTTACGCAATGCAGAAATTGCTGCATACTGGCTGGTGGACGGCGCACACATAATCGCGAACTGATGAATCTTTAACATCTGCTCTAAAATCTCTGCCGGAGCACAGGCATAACCTAAACGCCAGCCTGTCATTGCATATGCTTTAGAAAAACCGTTCGATCAATACGGTTCTCTCTTTCATTCCCGGAAGAGAAGCGATCGACACATGTTCTCCACAGTAAGTAAGCTCTGCATGATCTCATCACTTAAAACAAAGATGTCATGCTCTTTGATAACCTCTGCAATCTCTTCTAAATCTTTTCTCTCCATGACTGCTCCGGTCGGATTGTTCGGGAATGGCAGCACTAACAGCTTTGTCTTTGGCGTAATTGCTGCTTCTAATTCTTCCTTTGTCAGACGGAATTCATTCTCTTCCTTTAATTCGATAATGACCGGTGTTCCATTTGCTAAGATGGCACATGGTTCGTAAGATACATAGCTTGGCTGCGGGATCAATACTTCATCTCCCGGATCTAACATGGCACGCATAGCAATATCAATTGCCTCACTGCCTCCTACTGTGACCATGATCTCTTTTTTTGTAGTCATAGGTAATATTGCATTTGCGATATATGTATTTTGCAATTTCCTGCTTTAACTCTTTTAAACCTGCATTGATGTGTAAAGGTTCTTCCTTTTTCTAAAAGAAAAAATTCCCTCATCACGGATATGCCACGGTGTATCAAAATCCGGTTCTCCGACACCGAGGGAAATTGCATCCTCCATTTCATTGACAACATCAAAGAATTTACGGATACCGGACGGTTCTATCTCTACAATTCTTTTTGGACAACGGATTTCTCATGGTATCATCAAAATCCTTTCATCTTTTTCGGCTCAGCCATAATGGTTCCGTGGTCTTTATATTTTTTCAAAATAAAGTTTGTCTTTGTGCTTAATACGGAATCTAAAGTAGAAAGTTTATCGGATACGAACTGTGCGATCTCACGCAGTGTCTTTCCCTCTAAAATGACCATAAAGTCAAAACCGCCGGAGATCAGATATACTGCATTTACTTCCGGATAATTATAGATTCTCTCTGCTACCTTATCAAATCCCATGCCACGCTGCGGTGTTACACGTACTTCGATCATTGCAGTTACTTTTTCAATTCCTGTCTTTTCCCAGTTGATCAGCGTATGGTAACCGCAGATAATGTGTTCTGCTTCCATTGCCTCTAACTCATTGACTACATCTACTTCATTTACGCCGAGCATGATTGCTAATTCTTTCAAATCCACACGGCTGTTTTTTTCAATAAACGTTAAAATCTTTTCACGCATGATGGTCCTCCAACCTCTCTATTTACTCAATGCTTTATATAATTCATCCGTTTTCGGCGGCTCTAAAAATCTGCGTTCTTCTTCATTCAAAAGCACACGGTCATTACTGTCGGTTGCTTTTCCAATGACAACTGCCGGAATGCCTGCTTTTTTCTAATTCCATGACCAGACCATTTCCATCCTCGGCTGCCATCAGCATAGAACCGCTTGAGATCAGTTCATAAGGATTTATGCCGAAAAATTCACAGATTTCTACTGTTTCCTGCTTTAACGGAATCTTCTTTAGATCGATTTCCAGTCCGACGCCGGATGCCTCTGCAATCTCCCAAAGTGCGCCAAAAATGCCGCCCTCTGTCACATCATGCATAGCAGCAACGCCAGACTTAACGGCGGTCGCGGCCTCCGACAGAACCGATATGTAACGGTCAAGTTCTTTTGCTTTATCGATAAACGGCTGAGAATAACGCTCCCGTAACACCGCCTCTTTTTTCCTTTGCTAAAATGGCTGTTCCCTCAATGCCAATCCACTTTGTGACAATGATATCCATCCCCGGTTTTACACCCGCGGTAGAGATGACTCTGCCTTCTTTTGCTTTTCCGACACCTGTCACGGAAATCACAATCTGATTGGCCACTTTGGTAACTTCGGTGTGACCGCCCATGACCTGAATGTGATTTTTTTTCACAGGCTTCTTCTACCTGTGCCATCACTGTCTTTAAATCTTTTTTCTTCGGCATATTCCGGAAGCAGGACAGTTAACATAATTCCTATTGGTTCCGCTCCTGCACTTGCTAAATCATTGACGGTAATCTGTACTGCCAATGCCCCAATGTCTTTCGCTGCTCCGGTAATCGGGTCAGTGGAAATGACAAAGACTTCATCCTCTGCTAATTTCATCGCTGCGCAGTCTTCGCCCACACCTGCCCCTAAAAGCACTTCTTTCCGTGTTGTATGCAGTTGTTTAAAAACGGAACGCTTTAATACGTTTTCCGGAACTTTTCCAACTTTCATCCTGATTTTCCGCCTGTTCTTATTTATAGTTCAAGGCTGTCTCATTGCTGAGGCAGCCTCTTGGATTCTATAGAGCTGTTTTAATCATTTCCCTGATTATTCTCTTCTTCCTTGGTATCCTTCTGATTGTCATCGTTGTTGTCGTCTTTTTATCGGAATCCTTCTTGTCATCCTTGTTATTTTCTTCCGGCTGGCTTGGCTGCTCCGGCTGTGCCGGTTCTGCAGGTTGTGCTGCTGCTGCCGCTGCCGCTGCTTCTGCTGCCTGCTGTGCCGCTTCCGCATCACGGGCTGCCGTACAGTTTGCTGCCGCTTCCGCCTGAATGGTTGCCTCATCCTGTGTTCCGATCGCTGCCATAACAGCATTGATCGCATCCTGACTGTCAGAAGCAGTACCTACTCTGACGATCTTCGGTGATGCCTGATAATTAGAAGTGTTAAATACTTCCCTGCTCTCTTCTTTTTTCCATTTACTTTTACAACTTTCCACAGTTTGGCTTTTTACCGATATGTGCAGACTGCTGTGTGGAAATGGTACCGATCTGTAAGGTTCCGTCAGCAACATATTTTACACCGGATCTGTTTCACCGGTGGTCTCGCTGACAAATTCAACCTCACGGTTTGCATCTCTTGTCTCTTTTCCATAGACATTAAAGTGGATGATACCGCCGTCGGTATAACCCTCGATATATACCGGATATTTTGTGGAATTCTTAAATTTCAGATCCTTGTATTCACCTGAAATTGCTGCATCCATAGATGGCTCTACATAACTTACGATCATGGAATGCGCAGATCTTTCGGTAATCTCAAGTTCTGCACGGATCACTGCATTATATAAAGTTGTAGACACCTGGCAGATTCCTCCACCATAGGTCTCAACGGTTGTTCCATTCTCATAGGAGCCGGCTAACTCATATCCGTTCTCTGCATTAAACGGAACGACTGCATCATGTACGGAAAATTCTTCGCCCGGATAGATGATGCTTCCATTGATCTTGCTTGCTCCGTTACGCACATTTTTTGCACGTCCTGCTGATGAGGAACTGAAGTTTGTGCTGTAACCGCCAAGTAAATCTTTGACTTCTGCTAACTCTTCTTCGGAACCGCGCGGCTCTACGAGTTTTGCACTCAGTTCAATAGAGGCTGCTTTTCCATCCCACTGATTCTGCATATGTGATGCGATCTGTTCAATGGATTTCTCTGCGTTTACTTTAATTCCTTCATGTCCTTTTTACAAAGGTAAACTGTCCGTTCTCACGGGTCAGTCCGTTATCCTGTGCTTCCTGATCTAACTCTTTTGCATGCTCTTTTAACAAAGCTGCTGTCTTGCTTTCGTCAATGGCATAGGAAAGTACAAAGACTTTATCGCCTTTTTCTAAATCTTTCTTTTCTTTATATCTTGCGATCGGTTTCCGGTTCTTCCAAGGTTTACTGCTTTTTCAGCCAACTCCGGGTTTCCCCAGGTAACACCTAAATCCTTTGCTGTTACTTCTATACTGTTCTCACCGGCTTTTAATGTGATTGCCGTATCCTGCAGACTCTCAATGTAATCCTCTACTGCGGCAGTCGCTTCTTCCTCTGTCATTCCTGCCACGGAAACATCTCCGATATAAACACGGTCTGCGATGACACGATCTTCATCTTCTTCCGCCTTGACACCCATATGGTTCCTGCTGCTGCCACTAACACAAATGCTGCTGCAAACAAAAACCATCTTTTTTTAATATTTCTCATTCTGTTACCCCTTTAATACAGCCGCCTCTGATATCATTTTATCCGAAAGTCGGCTTTCTTTGCGTTGGTTTTCTATGTTCTCAAACGTTCGTTTTCTATTGTATCATAAAAATCTGTTTTTCAAGATGCAGAACGCCTAATTAATTTGACACCCATCCTCTGTTTTAGTATATTATGTCCTAGAATGCTGCAAGTAATAAAGAAAGAAGCATAGATGCCACTAAGATGATCGCGTCGCGCTGGCGATGATGCGGTTTCTTTTAGAATTACGGTAGTTCATATTTTCACCTCACTTTATGATTATGGAAAGGAGACACACAATGGTCCCTGTTGTTCTAATTACTTTTATATTATTTTTAGCATATTACGCTTATCGGCGTAAACAGATTGACAAAGTCAATACACAAAAAAGAATCTGATTTCTGGCAGCGTGAAAACGATGCAAACAGTACGCAAACAGGATATCACAAATTTAGATTACATCCAAATTCCTGTTGATACTTTTCCTATCGGTGCTTATCCAAACGAAGGATACGAGGAAACGGAACAGCAGTTACTTGCTCTTTCCGAACAGAAGATCCTGAATTTAACCGGCATTTCAAACACGGATTTAAAACTGCAGTACGGTGTTTCAAACCTGGCTATTCTTAGCGACTGTGATGAACGCTTTACTACGCTCGTTCGCCTCTTAACAGCTTATGCAAAAGGCCTTGCCGAACATGCACACATCGATGATGCTATCCGCGTTTTAGAATTTGGTGTCAGCATCAAGAGTGATGTTACGGAGAACTATACGCTCTTAGCCGGACTCTATCAGGAGAAAGGCGAAACCGCCAAAAATTTCTGATCTTATCGAAAGTGCCGATTCCTTAAACTCGCTTTCGAAAGACACTATCCGGAAAAAATTAAGAGAGATACTGTCTTAAGATTCCCATTTTAGAATTCTATTTATTATTTTAACATCCTGCCATATTGGCTGATGATCCGGTCAACCTGGCGGGATGCTTCATTTCTTGTCAGTGTTTCCCATTCCAGATTAAGGTTTATTTTATGATAATCTGCCAATTCTTTCAAGTGCTTTTTTTGTCTGGCTGTTGCCGGAGTCTGCCGCTTGGCTTTATAAATCAGTGGCTTAGGCTCAAAGACATCTGCCTGCACCGCCCTTCGAATTCCTTCTCTAACCTTTCATAGAGCAGATAGGTCGCTTTTTGCATCGTCTAAGGCACGGTGATGGTGTCCGATCTCGATTCCATAGTATCCGCAAAGAGCATCCAACGTCCTTTTTTTTCCAACGCCGGCAGACATCTTCTGGCTATCTTTAACGTATCTGCCTTTCGCTCAAAGGACATCTTCCGGTTGATCGCAGCCTGTTTTAAAAACTATAGTCAAAGATCACATTTTGTCCTACTAAAATATCTTCCCCAAGAAATCCAAAAAAGTGATCAACACCTCATCCTCTTCTTTTTTGCTCCTGCTAACATCTCCTGACCGATCCCGGTCAGTTCCGTGATCTTTTCCTCTAATAGCTGGTGCTGCCGGATCAGCATGGAGCACTCGCTGACGATTTCTTTTTTTCTGACCCGTACTGCCGCCACTTCCAAAATCTTATGATGTTTTGGATTGAGTCCTGTCATTTCTAAGTCAATGACGCAGTAGTCCTCTAACATCATTTTCCACTTCCCTTACATAAGTCTGACAAAAAACATTCGGTACATTTCAGTTCCGTGCAGTACAGATACTTCTGCCAAGCGTGATGATCGTATATTGTAGAGGATCCAGTGGTCTTTTTGGCAGTACCTTCATCAGATCGTATTCAATCTTGACAGGGTCATCTTCTTTGGTAAAGCCCAATTTTTTTGAGATCCGTTTGACGTGGGTATCCACAACCACACTCGGTTCATGGTAGATGTTTCCACGGATGACATTTGCGGTCTTTTCTGCCGACTCCCGCTAATGCGGTCAGCTCTTCTAATTCCCTTTGGCACTTCTCCGTCGTATTTTTCCACTAAGGTTCTGGCACAGGAAATGATGTTTTTGCCTTATTGTGATAAAATCCGGTCGAATGGATATCCTGCTCTAACTCTTTTAAATCCGCATTAGCAAAGGCTTCTAACGATGGATATTTCTGAAACAGGTCTTTTGTTACGATATTGACTCTCGCATCGGTACACTGCGCACTTAAGATAACGGCGATCAGAAGCTGCCACGGTGTCTCATGGTTCAGATAACAGACATACTCCGTTCCATATGCTTCATCCAGTCTTTTTAAGATTTCAGCGATTCTCTTTGTCATGGCAATTCTCCCTTCTCTATTACCTGTATTCCTGCCTGATTCGTCAGCGGATTTCTGTGTTCATAGTCAAACAGTACAAAATACTCGTTGCAGGACTCCGGCAGTTTTTCAATACTCCGCTCCTGCTCGGTCGGAAATCGATAGGTAAATGGCTCTAAATGGCTCTGTTTGCCTTTTTTGCAGACTTTCCGGCTGATTTCTTTATACGGCTCTAAATCTGTGGCAAATGCCGGACGGCTCTTCATGTTCTCTCGATAATATAGATCAAAGGTCAGGGATTGTTCTAACATTCTCATATCCGTCACATACTCTTTTGCAAACTCTAACAGGATCTCTGGCGGCATGTATCCTTGTATGTTTCAGATGAAAATAACCCTGCATTTCATAAAATTCTCCCATCTTTTGGAACATCTCAAACCCACCGTCAAAAAACTGCTCTAAGATTTTCATTGTAACTTCATACTGGTGGCTGTTATAGTACACCTCTAACATTTCTTCCACCTGTTTGATCTTTAAGACTTCATCAAAGCTCAGCCAGTTCGTTTTCATAACCTCATAAGGTGGCTTGATTGATGATCAGGCCATATTCTCTGGCATGTTCAAACATATAAGAACCTTTTAGCACCTTTAAAAATCCAAGCTGGAGCTGCTCCGGCTTTAAGTCATAAATCTCATCAAACGACTTCCGGAAAGTCTGATAATCCTCATACGGCAGTCCCGCAATTAAATCTAAATGCTGATGGATGTTGCCCGGTGCCTGTATCCGTCTCACGACTGCTTTTAGTTTTTCTAAATCCATGGTCCGGTGTATTTCCTGTATTGTGACATCATTCGTGGACTGCACACCGATCTCTAACTGTATGAGCCCCGGACGCATTCCGGCAATATATTCTAATTCTTCCTCCGTCAGCAGATCTGCCGCCACCTCAAAGTGAAAATTCGTCTTTCCCAAATCTTTTTTCTTTGATAAATCTCCAGATTTCCATGGCATGTGTATGACTGCAGTTAAAGGTCCGGTCTACGAATTTGACCTGGGGCACTTCCTGTTTGATAAAAAGCCGAGTTCTTTTTTACCAGCTCGATATCACGAAACCGCATTTTTTTATCGATCGAAGAAAGACAATAACTACAGGAGAACGGACAGCCTCTGGAGGATTCATAATAAATGATCTTGTTTTTGAACTGTTCCATATCTTCATAACAGAATGGGATCGTGCTCATATCCACCGGCTCCGCCATTCCGGTAAATGCTATCGTTTTGTCCCTGTTTCCGGTATGCGATCCCCGGAACCCGCAAAAGTTCTTCTTCCCGCTCACTTTCCTCTGCTTCTATATAACAGCGGCACACCTTTTTTAAACGTATGCTCGCCCTCTCCGATAAACACTCCGTCGATTCCCGGATTTTCTGCTAATAACGTCTCTACCTCATAGGAGACTTTCCGGCCCGCCAACCCAGATCGGTGTATTCGGACATAATTTTTTAATTCTTCTATTAATTCCTTTACATACGCAATATTCCAGATATAGCAGGAAAAACAGATGACATCCGCATGCTCTTTGTAAATGCCTTCTAAAATCTCCTCTACTCTGTTGTTGATCGTATATTCTAACAGTCTGATATGTTCCCGATATTCTTTTTGCATATGCCCTTAAGCTGTAAACTGCCAGATTGAATGGATGTATTTTGCGTTGATCGCGTTTAGTAGTATTTTCATAATTCCTATCATATCACAAGGGTTTCTTCGTAACAAGTTCTTTCCTGCGAGGATGGATAAGACATAGTTTGCAATAGTGCCGAGGGCGTACCTTTCAGATATTCCAAGTTTCCTTGTGCAGATCATTCCGATGAACCTCTGAAAGCAGGAATCGTGTGCGCCAGTGGGCTTCACGATTCCTTGAGTTTCATCTCCATTGCACAAAAAGAAACTTTCCATATCTGAAAGGTTCTCCCCCCGCGATCTACTCTTTGGTTTTCTTTGCTTTGCATCCTGCTTAGGTGTCATACTTGTTTCTCAGGGGCATATTTGTATGGAAATGGGGGAATGCAGGTAAATGTAATGGGGATAGGTATCTTGAAATATTTCATTGGTGCAGTTGGCTACACCGCTTATGAACCATACCTTTCCCATTATTTTACGCGAAAAGAAGGTGTTCCCCGCCTTTCGGCTTTGGAACACCTTCTTAATTTCTCATTCCCTATTTATCATCTCATCACAATGTAACGGACGATGACATCGATCCCTGCTGCGATCAGAAGTGCTCCGCCTCCGATGTAGGCTTTTTTGACTTCTGCTCAAATCCCAGCCGGTAACCCGTATAGAGCCCGATGATGACCATTGCGATCGTGACGCAGATAATCATGATCAATACTGCTTTTATATCTGCCTCTAAGAATGCAAATGCGATTCCTGTCAGGATCGTGAATATCGTTCCTTTTTGCGATCGAAAAGAAGGTTTTTTAATATCCAGACCATCTTCCCGTTTCTCTACGATCCTTTCATTTCTCCATGCTTTAACAAACATCCGAAGACCCATGCCAAACAGGATCAGAATTGCAAGTATCCTTCCTATAAAGGCTTCTCCACTCAGTTGTGTATCATACTGGTTCAGGAGAGTTACCAAAAAGCTGCCGATGAGAAGTGCGATTGTCTGCCACAAGGCGATCACGGTAACTGCCATGGATAAGCGTTTCTTTTCCAGTTTTGCGACTAATGCACCCCTGACACTCTACTGCCGCAAAAAAGTATCCAGCGACATGCCAATGGTAATCAGCACAATTTCTATCCAGCTCATTCCTCCCTCTCCTTTCCGTTTCTGTTAGTCTTCGTCTGTTCCTACGCCCTCAGTACGGATAATGAATTTCACTTCTCCAAGAGTATCCTCAGAAATATCTGAGAATGACTGATAATCTGAACCAGCCTGCATTACTGCTACAACTTTGTTTAACATACCTTTGACATCGCCATTGTAGGTATCTGCTAACTTCTGTATTCCTTCTTCATCGAATTTTACCATTCCCTCATTCAATGTTACGGAACCGTCTGCTAATTTGCCAACACCATCTGTTAATGCCGGTACCTGATCAGCAAGTGCCTGTGTACCATTCTTTAATGCGTCCATTCCTGTTACTAAGCTGTAACCGTTAGACTGTACTGCTTCAATTCCTGCTGCTACTGTTTTCTTTGCTGACTCAGCTCCTGCGATCGCACCCTGTGCTGCTCCACTCTTAGCTCCTGATAATGCTGCTGTCTGAGCTGCCTCGGTTGCTCCTGTTACGGCACCCTGTGCTGCTCCGCTCTTAGCTCCTGTGATCGCTGCCTGCTGTGCTGCTGCTGTTGCTCCGGATACTGCTCCTGCTGCTGCTCCACTCTTAGCTCCTGTTACAGCTGCCTGCTGCGCTGCTGCTGTTGCTCGGATACTGCTCCTGCTGCTGCTCCTGTTTTGCTCCTGTTACGGCTGCCTGCTGTGCTGCTAATGTTGCTCCTGCTACCGCACCTGGGATGCTCCCTGTTTTGCTCCTGCTACCGCACCTTTTTTCTGCTCCCCTGCTTGGCTCCTGTTACGGCTGCTTTCTGTGCTGCCTGCGTTGCTGCATTCTCACATGCTGCCGCTACATTTGGGCGGCTCCTTCTCCGATCATGTGCTGCCATAGCATCGATCAACTGATAAGCCTGTGCTGTTGCATCTTCATCACTGATGCTGCCGCCTGCTGCTGCTACATTTGCCTTGATACCTGCTTTTTAAGATTGGGAGAAGCTGTGCATTTCCCTTTAATGCTGCAGAAACAGTACTTGTAGTCGTTGCTTTTGCCTGATTTGCAATTGCCTGACGCTGTCCTGCATCAAATTCTGCTTTGACTGCTGCGGCTGCTAATTTCTGGATATTGCCTGCCTCAGCATCTACAAGCTGGTCTGCCTGGCTCTTAATATCTGCTTCCTGTGCTGTTACAAGTGCTTCCGCCTGTTTTGCAATTTCTGCCTGCTGTGCTGCTACGGTATCAGCTGCCTGTTTCTTAATCGCTTCTGCCTGTGCATCTACGGTTGCAGACGCCTGTTTTTCAATGCTTTCTTTCTGAGATGCCACCGTATCGGCTGCCTGTTTCTTAATGGAATCTGCCTGTTTGTCTACGGTATCAGATGCCTGTTTTTCAATGCTCTTCTTCTGGGATGCTACCGTATCGGCTGCCTGCTTCTTAATGGAATCTGCCTGTGCATCTACGGCATCGGATGCTTTCTTCTCGATATCTTTCTTCTGGGATGCTACCGTATCGGCTGCCTGTTTCTTAATGGAATCTGCCTGTGCATCTACAGTCTCTGATGCCTGCTTAGAAGCGGCTGCTTTTTTCTTCTTCTGTCATTGCAGTATTTAAGGTTGCATCTAAGGAAGATACACCATTGCGAAGAGATTCTGTGCTGCTGTTTAAGGTGTTTGCACCATCTGCTAATGCAGGAACTTTACTTCTTAACTGCTCTAAACCTTCGCGAAGCTCTTTTGTTCCGTCTGCTAACTGTGAAGAAGAATCAGAAAGTGTATCAATTGCATCATCTAAATCGCTTAAGTCTACGAAATCTTCTACATTGTCGCTGCTTGTAATACCGCTTAACGTAACGCTCATGGTCATATCCATGGAGAAATCTTTTACGTCAGCAGTTACTTCTACATATTCCGGGATATCAATATCTTCGGAGAAATCAGAAGAAGTTACTTTTAAGCTGTCCTTTAAGCCCGGCATTGCAACGCCGACCACCATGTTCTTGTCACCGTCAGAAATAACTTTACCATTCTTAACCTTAACGTTTGTAAAGCTGTCGTCTAAGATCATTCCTGTCATAATGGTAAATGGTACATAAACGCTATACTTCTTACCGTCTACAGTTGTAGTAGTTTTCTGGTTGTTCTTGTAATCAAAACGGATCGTAACTTTTCCGCTCTTGCCTGCAATCTCATCCGGATCCATCTTCTCACCGTCTAAGTAGTAAGAAATGGTCTGTTTTACAGGAAGCTCTTTATCTGTTTTTCCCTGATAATAGATGTCTTTTCCTTTTTGCTTTCCAGATGATCTTTCCGTCTTTTTCTTCAAACTTCTCTTTACCTTTGACATTCTTGATGTCTTTTAAGTCTGAAACGTCTTCAATTGTCTCATTTCCATCCGGGTTCTTTAACCAGTCACTGACAATGACATCTTTTGCTTTTCCGGAGTTATCTGCAACAACGTAAACAGTCTCTTCTTTTCCGACTTCTTCGTCTGCTGCTTTTTGATCGATCTTAGAAGAAAGAACTTCTTTTAAGTCTTCTTCATCATCTTTGTTATCTTTTTTGTCTTTCTTATCGGTAGACTCCTGTGTAGTCTCTGCCTTTGTAGATGTCTTTGCTGCATTAACAGTGTATACACCGGCACTTCCGCCTGCAACGGCGATGGTTAATACGCCGGCTGCAATACGGATCACATATTTATTTTTAAATCTTCTTTTTAATTCAGGTAATTTCATCTTGGTTCCTCCTTAATTTTTTTGCACAAATCCTTTACTTGTCTTGCAGATTATCTTATCAAAAATCATAAACATGGACGGCAGTATGAAGATTACTACGAACATACTGATGATTGCACCTCGTGCCATCAGTGAGCAAAGAGAAGCTATCATGTCTACGTTTGAATATAGACCTACACCAAATGTTGCTGCAAAGAAACTCAACGCACTGACAATAACGGACTGCATAGATGCTCCTAAGGCAGATGTAATTGCCTCCTGCTTTTCTACTCCATTGTATCTTGCTTTACGATACTTCGTTGTCATCAGGATTGCATAGTCAACGGTTGCTCCTAACTGGATCGTTCAATTACGATTCCTGCAATAAACGGAAGTTTCGTTCCTGTAAACGCCGGAATACCCATGTTAATGAAGATAGCAAACTCAATAACCGCTACTAAGATAATTGGTAAGGATATTGATTTGAATACGCATGCAATAATTAAGAAGATCGCACCGATGGATACTGTACTTACAACGTTGAAGTCATGGTTTGTGACGTGATCAAGTCTTTTGTACAAGGTGCTTCACCGATCAGCATCGCATTTTTATCATACTTCTTCATGATCTTTTCAATCTTATCACACTGATCATTTACTTCATCAGATGCTACTTTGTATTCAGAACTGATCATCAACATCTGATAGTTCTCATCCATAACAACTTCTTTGATGTCTGATGGGATCATCTCTCTTGGTACGGTCGGTCCTACCAGACTGTCTAAACCAAGGGTCGCTTTTACACCATCACGTCATCAATCTTGCTCATCATCTCGTTCACTTCTTTTTGGCTCTAAGGATGAATCACAAAGGATAATGTGTGTAGAGTTCATTGCAAATGTTTCGTCTAACTTGTCATTTGCGATAACACTGTCCAGATTTCCCGGAAGTGTACCGGCTAAATCATAGTATACATCATAATGAGTATAACCCCAAAGTGCAGGAATTAATACGATAATAAATGTTACGATAAATGCTTTGTAGTGTTTTACTACCCATCCGGAAATAACACCTAAATCCGGGATGATCGCTTTATGTCTTGTCTTGTCGATCGCTTTATCAAATACAAGGATCATAGACGGTAATACGGTTACACAGCAGATAACTCCGAATACAACACCTTTTGCCATGGTAACACCAAGGTCAAGACCAAGGGTAAAACTCATGAAGCAGAGTGCTACGAATCCTGCTACGGTTGTGATGGAACTTCCGATAACGGATGTTAAGGTGTTCGAAATTGCATGAGCCATCGCTCTCTTCTTATCATCCGGGAAACGCTCCTGGTTCTCTTCATAAGAATGCCACAGGAAAAATGGAATAGTCCATCGTAACACCGAGCTGTAGTACCGCTGCAAGTGCCTGTGTGACATAGGAGAATCTCTCCGAAGAACACATTCGAACCTAAGTTGTATATAATTGCCATTCCGATACTTAATAAGAAGAATACCGGGATTAATGCAGAGTCCATAGTCAGTGAAAGTACGATGACTGCAAGGATTACTGCGATGAGTACATAAATCGGTACCTCTTTGTCTGACAGGTTCTTCGTATCTGTAACGACTGCCGACATACCGCTTATGTAACACTGTTTGTCTGCTACGCTTCGCAGCTCTTCGATCGCATCCATTGTTTCATCGGATGACATGGAGCTGTCAAAGAAAATTACCATTAAGGTTGCATCCTTGTCCTCATTGATGAATGCATCCTGTACCTTATCCGGTAACATGGTTTTTGGAATAGATAAATCTGCTAAGGAATCATACCAGAGAATTTTTTTCACATGGTCTACTTTTTCCATGTTCTTTCTCATCTTTGAAATGTCCTGATCTTTCCATTCCTTCTACTACGCACATGGAAAAATGCTCCTGTGCCAAATTCGTCCAAAAGAATGTCCTGACCCTTCATGGTGTCAATCTCTTTCGGTAAATAAGTTAGGATATCATAGTTTACTCTTGTGTGAAAATATCCTAGTGCTGCTGGGAAGAGCAAAATAATACTCACTATCAAAATCGGAATACGTAATTTTACTACTCCCTTTCCAAAATTAATCATCTTTCCTCATCTCTTTTCTTTAATCTTGAACTTGAGTATAAAAAAAAGACCGAATAAATAAATATTCAATCTTTTTTTGCTGTCTTTACGATTATACATTTCGGTGCTTTTTGTATTGCGCCCTATACATTTCTATCCATGTGTATATTTTGTTACTACATTTCAGATAATATCTCATCCAAAGAACGTTTTTTATGACATATTGATAAATATCTGCCACTTCTTTTGGCGGTATCACCATATTGCTCTTGATCCAGCTGATCGCCACAAAACACATGGACTGGCTGTAATACTCTGCTAAATGATCCGGTGTCAGCCAGGCATGTATCGGTTTCTTTCCGGTTACCTTATTCTCAATAACTCCTAAGATGATCTGTTTGATACAGGACTTTACAATACTCTCAAAGGAATTCTGTCCTTCTAACTTACACGCCTTACTATAGAAGTCGCTCTTTTTTCAATGCTTGTAAACATCAGCACCAATGCCTCATGCACCATACCATTTTGAAGAAGCGGTCCGATTGGTTCTATGATCGTGACATGATGATCCATTCTAACAGTTCATACTTGTCTTGAAAATGATTATAAAATGTCGGACGGATGACTCCCGCTTTATCTGTAATTTCCTTAATTGTAATCTTTTTCTATTGGCTGTTTTTAAGGTCAGCTCTTTTAAAACTTTCCGCTAACAATGTGTCTACGGCGTTCTTTCCCTGATTTGTCATAAATTTCCTCTCAACTGCAACGGAATGATCCTTCTTCTACGACAGCTATAAAATAGCACGAAACCGTAAATATGTCAAATTTTCCGTCCCCTTTTTGGTCTCTTTGTGTCATTCCTCCTCATCAAATTCCACGGTTACAAAATATCCTTTTCTGTCTCTTTTACATCTATGACTTTTTCCTTCTCTGCTCTGTAAACGTTCGTTATATTTATAGTTTGCAGACATTGCATACGCCCGTCTAAGGTATAGTAATAGGAATTGGGCAGTTTTACCCTCTGTGACCGGCAGGATATCTCCGACTTCTAAGAGTCCTGTCCGCTCCATTTTCAATTCCATCTTCCGCATTTTGTTTCCTCGATCCTTCTATTATTATTCCTCTGTGTTCTGATTCCTTCGTTGCTTTCCTTATGCCTTCTTCCTGGTTACAAACAGGGTTGGCAGTGCCATTTCGCTGTACTGTGTGGAAATGATCTCGCTCTTTGAAATCTTGAATACACTCCCTTGAATTTTCCACCATAAGTAAATAATCCGGTCAGGTTATACACAGGGAAAAAATGTATGCTCGCCCTGTGCTAAATCCACGTTCATGGTCTGATACGGCACACAGAATTCCTGGATCAGATAGGTGCTGTCTGCATCGTTTCTTTCCTTATAGAAGTATTCCTTCCATTCCTCCGCATTGCACTCCACCCCTGCATGGATTCCCTGTGAACCGTAAGAATCCTCCGGCTTTAAGATCCACTTGTCTTTTTCGGTTAAGATTTCTTCTATATTTAAACGTTCATCATGGATGCTATAGGTCATCGGTACATGAGCCTTTACAAATGCGTTTTCTTCCTCTGTTAAAAATGCCTGCGTCTGTGGCAGATGTAATATCTTGTACAGGATTTTATTGTGGGCGATCTGCGTTCTGAAATCTCCGATCGGACATACAGCATTGTCCTTTACTGCTGCAATAAAATCTCCTACCTCTTCATAGTGCTTCATGATATCACTGGTAACGGCACGGCGGTAGATCGCATCCACCTGCATTCCGTCCGGTGTATACAGTGTACCATCCTTATATTGCAGATTTCGGATCTCACAAAGCTGTGCCTTGCATCCATGTGCCTTGAAATGCTCTGCAAAAAATCTGAAATTCCATCTCTGTCGCATTTTCCATAAAATCTACGATCGCTACATTCGGATGTTCTTTCGGATTCTGACTGCTATGGTAAATCTCTAAAAATGTCTCCACCCAGGAATCAAAAAGCTCGAAACTCTTGAACTCATGGGTTTCTGCCATTTGCTGATAAGCTTTTGTCTTTTGGATCGCGATGTTTAACTCCCTGTCCTCGTTCATTGCCGAAGTTCCGTCGGTGTTAAATTCGCAGAATTTGAAATCACCTGTTTCTTCATTATAAAAGATGTCGATCCTTGCGATCGGGATCGGGCTGTCATAGGTCGGTTCTCTTAAGATCAGTTCCTCTAACTTCGGCTCGAATCCAAAAAGCCTCCGGTAATCTTCGTCTTTTGCATAGGCATCCATAACCTTATAAAAAATGCCACACATCGTACTGACCAGATCAGAGAATATCCGCTCCTCCCGTCCGGTAAAAATCTTTGGAACATAGAGTGCTTTTGACACATCTGCCATGATACTGCGCCGTCGAGTTACGGATATATTCGTTTGCCCTTTTGCCGTTCTCTCATGGGCTTCTATGTCCTGCTTTGTAATCTCAATATATTCATTCGTCAATCTGGTTGTCTCGCTCATTCTGATGCCTTCTTTTTTCTAATAATTTCTGCATTGGTTCTTGGGAAAACTGCTGTAGGTAGGCAAAGATCTCGCCTGCCTTTCTTCCATATACCATGCCCTCTTCTCCATAGCTTATGATATTTTCTTTCGCCTGTGCAATCTCTTCTTCTGTCGGATTTCCTAAATACCTGCGTATTTTACTGATATTGCCTCCGTAAAAAATATCACGGATCAAAGCCGTATATGCAAAGGCTTCTTCCTTTGGCAGACTGTCTGCCATGCGGATCTCGATATAATTCTTTAACCGCACATCCGGAAATACCATCGACAGCATATGCTCGATCTCTTCCTCTGTCATGAGTCGTCCTCTATAGTACTCCGCTGCCGACCACTCTCCGGTCGGCATGATTATGCCGTGATCTCTTGCAAAGATCAGCGGTACATGATAGACATATTCTGCATAAGTATAAAAAGAAAATTCCTCGCTCATGCTTCCCGGAACGATTCCGCATCGTTTCTTGTCCACATGATTCCAGATTTCTGTCCGTGGAATATGTTTTTTACGGAATTCCGTCTATGACCGCTGTGTTCTCTGTCAGCAGTGCCAGCACCGGGGATAACATCTGGGCAAGCTGGAATTTTTTACAAAATCCTGCTCGTTCAGATAGTCGATCGACACCTGTGTAGAGGCACTTCCGCGCATCATGCGGATTCCCATGGTCTCCGTGTGCTTAAAATATGCATCCATGTATTCATATCGTCTCTTTGGGATCAGTGGCAGCTCTGCGGCTTTTTGCATACGGCTGATAGCCACAGGTTTCAAGTCTCATATGGCGTAGTCTAAATAGGACTCCATTCGTTTTAGGAACCCTTCGTAGATCTCTTCTAATTCCTGTACGGTCTTTCTCGGAAAAATGCTGATCTCTAACTGGGCTGCCGGCTCTAAACTGATCGCATACTCCATCGTCACACAACCTAACAGGGAACGCTGCTCATACTCACACTGTTCGTTGCCAAATACTGCTTCTAACAATTCCGCTATCTCTTCATATGTTGCATTGGTATTGTCTTCTTTTATAACAAAATGTTCTATTTCAACTCCGATCCTACGGTTATAATCCTCCTTACAGCCTGCACGAAAATAATCTGTAATCTTTCTTATATTCATTCCTGCAAGATCCATCACTCAGCCTCGTCTTTCTATGTTGTTTCCGTTTTGCTTAGTATGCCTAGATATTCCCCCAATGTTTCAAACTCGTCCTCAAAAATACAATGACATAATGTATTTTTACGAATTCCATCTAAGCACTCTGCAAAATCCATCCATAAGACCCCGCTTACTTCTTCCTTTTGTAAACACATTCCTTCCGGTTCTATGTTTTTCTCCAATATAAAAAATAGCACTGATTTCATGATTATGAAAGGGTTTTCCATAAAATTCCTCTTTTACATCCCCCTTCGTGCATGCCAAGAAACCGTAAGTCTTCTGGACTTACGGCGATTCCAAGTTCCTCTTCTAATTCCCCGGACTGCCGATTCCTGTAATCGGCTCCTGCCGGCAGATGTCCGGCGGAAGAGATATCGTAACATCCCGGAAATGAATCCTTGTTATCACTCCGTTTTTGCAGCAATACATCATAGCCGCTCTTTTTATTCTTCCGAACCAGCCACATGGGAGGTTCCATGAATGTCACCGTCCCGATGCACCAGTGAACGCGCCTTGACCTCCCCGGTCGGATTGCCTGCACTGTCACGGATATCAAAATATTCTTTCATACTCTGCCTTCTTAATCTAGATTCTTGCAACACCTGTTTCTTTTGCTACCTTAGCGACGGCTTCGGCTACGGCTGTTGCTACATTTTTATCTAATGCACTTGGAATGATGTAGTCTGCACTGAGCGATCATCTGTTACAAAGGATGCGATTGCTTTTGCTGCTGCGATCTTCATCTCATCATTGATTTCACTTGCTCTTACATCTAACGCTCCACGGAAGATTCCAGGGAATGCAAGTACGTTGTTGATCTGGTTCGGGGAAGTCACGGCGTCCGGTTCCGACGACTGCTGCTCCCGCTTCTTTTGCAAGGTCCGGCATGATCTCCGGTGTCGGATTTGCCATTGGAAAGAGGATGGATTCTCGTTCATGGAACGTACCATATCCTGTGTTACACAGCCCGGTGCAGATACGCCGATAAATACGTCAGCTCCTTTTAATACTTCCGCAAGAGTTCCGGCTTCACGATCCCTGTTTGTGATCTTTTTGCCATTTCCTCTTTTTTTTCTTTATTCAGACCTTCTCTGCCTTCATAGATTGCGCCTTTTCTGTCGCAGAGGATCACATTTTTTAATCCCATTGCGATCAACAGTTTGATGATGGCGATTCCTGCTGCACCTGCTCCGCTCGTTACCACTTTGATCTCTTCCATCTTCTTTCCGGTTAACTTTAAGGCATTTAAGAGTGCTGCTAAAGTTACTGCTGTTCCATGCTGGTCATCATGGAAGATGGGAATATCACAGGTTTCTTTTAATTTTTCTTCAATCTCAAAACAACGTGGTGCGGAAATATCCTCTAAGTTGATCCCGCCAAAACTTCCGGCGATCGGGCTGACAGTCTTTACGATATCATCCACTTCTTTGGAACGCACACAAATCGGTACTGCATCCACATCTCCAAAGGCTTTAAAGAGTGCACATTTTCCTTCCATAACCGGCATTCCTGCCTCCGGTCCGATGTCACCAAGTCCAAGTACCGCCGTACCGTCTGTTACGACTGCTACTAAATTAGAACGTCTGGTTAATTCATAGCTCTTATTTACATCTTTCTGGATCTCTAAACAAGGCTGTGCTACGCCCGGTGTATAGGCAAGGGATAAGTCATCTTTATCCTCTAACGGACAACGGCAGACTACTTCAATCTTTCCTTTCCAGTCATAGTGTCTTTTTAATGATTCTGATGCATAATCCATGTTTTTTATCTCCTTTTACTGCATTTAGTTTTCAAAATGATCTTTTTCTATCATAAGACAATCCCGCTTAGATTTCAATTGTCTGAATGACATCTTTTAAGATATTTGCACTGTCGATCAAGCAGTCCTTTTTCACTGTCTGAAAGTTCCGGTTCCAATGACACGCTCTTTTGGCAGTCCTGTAATCTCCTGTACTGCATATGTAAGGACATCGACCGGATTGCTGACGATGATGTAAATCGCATCCGGTGCATAGGACTCTCCCTGTGCTAATTCTTTGGCAATATCCACCAATACGATTTCTGAGCACAATCCCTCTAATATCAGGGAATATGCGATGGAAGAACCTACTCTTCCTGACCCCAGAATACTTATTTTTTTATGACTGCTCATAAAATTTCCCTCCTACATTAATCTTCTGACATGCATGATTTCATGCTATCAGTTGCGTAGGAGGGAGTCAATTAATTCGCTCGCTAATATTTGGTTAAACTTTAGACAATCTTCGGGATTCCTGCAAATCCTTTGGCTAAATCTTCATCGGTCGGAATATAGTCTGTCATCTCTCCATTGTTAAACTTCTCATATGCAACCATATCAAAATAGCCGGTTCCGGTAAGTCCGAACAGAATGGTCTTTTCTTCGCCTGTCTCTTTACACTTGAGTGCCTCATCGATTGCTGCACGGATCGCGTGGCTGCTCTCCGGTGCCGGAAGGATTCCCTCTATTCTTGCAAACTGCTCTGCTGCTTTAAAGACGCTGGTCTGCTCGACACTTCTTGCCTCTAAGAGTCCATCCTCGTACATCTGGGAAAGTGCCGGGTTCATGCCGTGGTAACGTAAACCTCCTGCATGGTTTGCAGACGGAATGAATCCGCTTCCAAGTGTATACATTTTTGCAAGCGGGCATACTTTTCCGGTGTCACAGAAATCATATACATAACGTCCTCTTGTAAGACTCGGGCAGGATGCCGGTTCTACTGCAATAAACTCGTAATCTGCCTCTCCTCTTAATTTTTCTCCCATAAACGGTGCGATCAGACCGCCTAAGTTAGAACCGCCGCCGGCACATCCGATGATCATATCCGGCTTGATGCCATATTTGTCCATGGCGATCTTACTCTCTAAGCCAATGACGGACTGATGTAATAATACCTGATTTAGCACGCTGCCGAGTACATAACGGTAGCCTTCTGTTGTGGTCGCGGTCTCCACTGCTTCAGAAATCGCACAGCCAAGGCTTCCTGTCGTTCCCGGAAATTCTTTTTAATATCTGTCTTCCGATCTCGGTGGTCTCTGACGGAGATGGTGTCACACTTGCACCATAGGTTCTCATAACCTCACGACGGAACGGTTTCTGCTCATAGGAGACTTTTACCATATAAACTTTACAGTCTAAGTCAAAATAAGAGCATGCCATGGACAAAGCAGTTCCCCACTGTCCTGCACCGGTCTCGGTGGTAACGCCTTTCAGTCCCTGCTTCTTTGCGTAATATGCCTGTGCAATTGCAGAATTGAGCTTGTGGCTTCCGCTGGTATTGTTTCCTTCAAATTTGTAGTAAATTTTTGCCGGGGTATCAAGTTTTTCTTCTAAACAATAAGCCCGTACTAACGGTGAAGGGCGATACATCTTGTAAAAAGCTGCGGATCTCTTCCGGAATCGCGATATACGGATCGGTCTCGTTTAATTCCTGTGCCACTAATTCATCGCAAAAAACAGCTCCTAACTCCTCTGCTGTCATCGGCTGCAATGTCTGTGGATTTAAAAGTGGTGCCGGTTTGTTCTTCATATCGGCACGAACGTTATACCATTCCTTTGGCATTTCGCTTTCTTCTAAGTAGATCTTGTAAGGGATTTCTTTTTTGCTTCATCTGACACTCCTCATTTCTCTGTTCATATCTTTGTGTTTTCAGTATTTTAACACGTTGTTGTGGTAAATTCAACCAGTTCGGTTACAGATATTTTTCTTTTTAAAAATCCAAAGGCTCACGATGATGACTAGGATACTTGCACCGATCGCGACCGGATATCCGTAGACCCATTTCAGCTCCGGCATATAGACAAAGTTCATGCCATACCAGCCGGCGATCAGAGTCAGCGGCAAAAATACCGTCGTAACAATGGTCAGCACTTTCATGACATTATTCTGCCGTATCCCGATCTCGGACTGATAGACATCCTGCACCTGCATGGCATATTCCCCTGAAGCACCTGTGTCTCCTCCTGAAGTCTTGTTGTACGCTCCGCAAAAATCCGAAAGACTCCGGTATGCTTTTTTTCAAAAAATTCCTTTTCATTCTCATACAGATTTTCGCCCAGATCGGCAAGCTGGCTGTAGTAGCGGTACAGCCTTGAAATCTCTTTTTTCAGATGCAGCATCCGGTAGTTGAAGTCCTTTAGCTCGTCCTCCACCATGCTCTCTTCCATTTTCGTAATCTCTTTTTCTAATACTGCTAAATAGATCAGGTCTTCATCGATCGGGGATATTAAAAAATCATAAAAAACTTTTTCCAGATTGTAACCGCTGTGTACTTTTCCCGCAATGATTTTCTTGATATGTGCCTGCACCAGACCGTTATCATCAATAAAGATCAGTTTTCCGGGCAGGATATAAAATGCAAAGCCCATGTTCTTTTCATGCTCCCGTTTTACCGGAATATGAAAGGTTCCAAACAGGTAATTTGCATGGCTTTCCAACTTGCAAAAATGGATGTTGTCCTCACGCTGTCCGAGCAGATAAGTTGCACGGATGTCCATTTCTTCTTCCCACTCTTTGTGGGTAAAACTGCCACACCGGACTGTCCGCTTTCCCAGTTTTCGGCACTGGTCTCTTCCACTCTGTCTTTTTCGATTCTGTAAAACATCGCTCTCCCTCCTCTGCTTTTATCATATCACAATTTTTGCATTTCTATTTTTAGAAATTTTTTTCTATGGTAAAATAATAACATATACCAGACGTGAAAAAATTGATTTTTAGCTGGAGGTAATAATGAAGAAAAAAGAACATTGCGATCGTAACCGGAGCAAGCAGCGGACTCGGCAAAGAATTTGTAAAACTGTTATCTGCAAAAAAAGGACTGGATGAGATCTGGATCGTTTCCAGAAATGAAGAAAAAATTAAAAAGATTCAAAAACGATACGGAGAAAAGATCGTTGTCTATCCGATGGACCTCTCCTCTCTCGAAAACATTAAGACTTTTGGTGAAAATCCGAGCCTTAAAAACTGCAATATCCGCTATCTGATCAACAATGCAGGATTTGCAAAATTCTGTTCGTATGATGATATTTCCATTGATGAATCGATCAATATGATCGACCTGAATATCAGCGGTGTCGTTGCCATGGGACTGGTATGCATTCCACATATGAAAAAAGGGCAGCCATATCCTAAACATTGCCTCACAGGCTTCGTTCCAGCCTCTGCCATATCAGAATATCTACAGTTCTACCAAGGCGTTTGTCAGAAACTATACCCGTGCCCTGAACGTGGAACTCCGGGAAAAAGGCATCACTGCTACGGCAGTCTGCCCCGGCTGGATGAAAACCGGATTGTATGACAGAGGGATCATTGATGCAAAAAAAGCAACCACCAACTTTACAAACATGGTCACTCCCGATGTTGTCGCAAAGAAAGCTCTCGCAGACGCAGAGTACGGAAAAGATATGTCGGTCTACAGCTCCTATGTCAAAACCTGCCATACCATTGCCAAACTCCTGCCACAGAAAACGATGATGAAACTCTGGCTGATCCAGCAGCGGCTTTTTATGATTCTTTTTTTTATAACGTTATAACGGATCAGGGGAGGCAAAAGGTGGTTGCAAGTTTTTTTGATTGGCGGATTGCACAAAGCTGGGGCTATTTTGTTCCGTTGTATGAAAATAAGAAAATCTAAGTCTGCCTGCGTCAGGTTGTGATGGCGTGACGTGTACGTCTTAAACACCCCGTCCATGGGGTGTTAAGACTTTGGCTGCCGTCCATGGCATCCAAACACTATATAGGAACAGCCAGACTAAGATTTACTAATTTTCTCCCAAAGTCACAAAAGCAGTCTCAGCTTTGTGCAAGTTTCCATCCACTATGTTGTGAGTCGTCTTTTTGGGACTCTAGTCTATATTTTCATATCCAGAATTGATATTTAACTAATCTCTTATCTATACTTATTTTTCTCTATCATTCTGTATCCCATTTAAAACTTGATTCGGATACAAAGATTCTAGTTATAATTTGATTTAGACCTAATCTATATCTGATATCTGGAATATTAAAAAAATGAAGTATGGAAAGTTTCTTTTGTGCAATGGAAATGAAACTCAAGAAATCGTGAAGCCCACTGGCGCACACGATTTCTGCTTTCAGAGGTTCATTGGAATGGTCTGCACAAGGAAACTTGGAATACTTCATTTTTTAATTTTTTATGCTTAATTATTTATTTCATAACCATAACTACAAGTTTTTACCTATTCTAACAAAACCTATCAGTTATAATTTGCATTGTTTTGGCACATACTTCTGATGTAAGGAAAAATGTTCCATGAATGAAGCCGGAGCAGCATCCGGTATAAAGAAAGGAATCTTATGACAGAACCGAACCGAATTCGGCAGGCTGTGGCAACCACTGTTTTTTTGCTTCTGTTCTTGCACTTGGTGCCTATCAGGGAAGAATACTTCCCGATGCAGAACAACTGACAGAAACGGTACACATGACCTGAAAAAAAGAAAAGAAGGATAAAAACATTGTCACTGCTTCTAATATCAGTGAACCTGACCAAAGCAAACATGATATTGAATACGAAGAACTGAATGGTTCCCTGCAAACCGTGGTCTATGCCAGACAGCAGGTAACCTTAACAAAGGAACACCGGATTCCCGATGTACTGCTGACTGCCTATGAGGCAAGCGAGGTAAGCTGTGGAAAATACGCAGACGGAATCACAAAACCGGAACGCCTGTCCGTGCCGGACACACAATTGCCGTTGATCCAAACATCATTCCTTTAGGAAGTGAAGTCATTATCAACGGTCACACTTATAAGGCAGAGGATATTGAGGAAAGATCAAAGGCCACCGCATCGACATCTATATGAATACGATCAGCGAATGTATGAATTTCGGCGTTCGCTATGCCGATGCCGTATGGTTAGAAACCTACGATGCCATACAGACCATTAAATACACTTATGAAGGGAAAAACCTGAGCTCACAGGAAGTTGTGAGCGAGGAAGCCCTGAATTAAAAAAAACTGAATGGAAATGTCCTGAATCAGTACTTGCGATCCGGGTGTCAAAACTATGTTTTTATAGATTCTGCTTATAGCCTGCACCAATGAAATATTCCATACTTCATTGGTGCAGACTATCCGGGATTTATGAAATATAGTTTTGGCACCCGGATCGCATAATACGAAAAATGCAGTCCGGCAAGTTAAACGATTTGCTGAACTGCATTTTTGTTAATTGCATTTTTTATTGCTTCCGACTCAACAACTTCCATTGCAAGTTCCGTAATCTTCGGCTCGATCGTAAGGCTATGCTCGTATACGGCAAGTCCGAACGCTGCCGGCAATGCGAGAAAACAAAGCCAGATGCTTGTTACATCGAAGAACTGCCATGCAACACACGCTGCTCCGACTCCTAGATGGAAGGAGAGAAGTGTTCCTCCATAAAATTTTAATTTTTGCAGGTGCTCCTGCTTTTTTTTCATCGGCAAATAATGTGACTGCCGATACAAACTGTCTTAGGTTATTCGTTGAAAATACGGTTGCGCTGTTATAGCCTCCGATCCCCTTAAAACTGCACCACTGGAATGCCATCGCAAAAAATATCGGATACAGTCCCAGTACCGGATTCATATCTTTTGGAAGAAATCCCAGTAAGATGACTGCTCCGCCGTCGATCAGTATGCTGAGTATCTTATTGTTTACTGCCGTGTGCTTCGGGAGCCAGACCGACAACACGACTGCTGTGGAATAGAGCACCAACGCTCCGATACGGAGCACAAAATCCAACGGTCTGCCGCCGAGGATATCCTGCACTAAATAGATCAGGTTACTCGTCTGTGCCGAACCAAACAGATCATTACGGGCTACTATTGCATATAATCCAAAATATCCACCAATAAATGCCATGACAAAATGCAATAACATTTCATGGTTTTTTCTTAAGTTCAAATTAACATCTCCATTGTTTGGCAAAACTCATTTTCGTCTATTGTACCATATTTGACATCTATATAAAAAATACATATAATATATAGGAAACGATACCTAAAAAAAGTATAGGAGATTGGATATGGATATCAGAACCCCACGATATTTTCTCGTTACCGCACAGGAACGGAACTTTACCAAAGCGGCAAATAAGCTGTGTATGGCACAGCCTCCATTAAGCCGTCGATCAAACTATTAGAAGAAGAACTGGGTGTGACACTGTTTATCCGCAACAGCCGGCAGCTCCAATTGACCGAAGAGGGGTATTTTCTCAAACAGCAGGCAGAAGAGATCCTCCTTTTAATCGAAAAAACCGAACATCAGCTTGAAAAAATGGGGAACAATGACTATGGCACCATTTCTATCGGAGCGACCGAAAGCTGCGGTGGCAGCATTTTACCGCACCTGATTGAAGGCTTCCACGAGGTTGCCCCACATATCCGCTTCCAGATCGGACCGGAAACAGTGATGAGATCCAGGAGCGTCTGGAAAAAAATCTGGTGGATGTCGCCGTCGTACGCGAACCGTTTAACATGGAACAGTACGACCGTATTTTTTAAATCACGAGCCCTGGGTCATTATCTGTAATAAGGAGCATTTTTTAGCAAAACGCCCGGAAGGTGTCCGTGTGTCGGAATTGCAGGATGCTTTCCCCGATCATTCCGATCCGCCAACCGATTCAGAATGAGATCAATAGCTGGTTCAATGAAATTGCTTCCGAACGAAACATTTTCTGCCTATACAATTCCATTACTTCCGTGATGGGATTTGCGGAACACAATCTTGGTGTCATTATCTGCCCCGAAAGTGCAAAAAAAATCTGATCAACCGCGAGACATTGACCTATCGAAAGATCATCGATCCGGTTCATGAATCCGGCACCTATCTTGTGAAAAAACACTTACAGCTTATGGCTACTGCCACGGAAAAGTTCTGGAAATATGTGGAGCATCAGACGAAATCCAATCCGTCCAAATATAAAGAATCTATGAGGTGAAATACAAATGAATGATACAAATGAAAACAATCCTTTGGGTTATGAAAAACTGTCCGTACTCTTAAAACGTTTTGCTATTCCGAGCATTATCGCAATGGTGGTCAGTTCCTTTACAATATTGTCGACCAGATTTTTATCGGACAGGGGTTGGTTATTTAGGAAATGCTGCAACAAACGTTGCATTTCCTCTGACTACGATCTGTCTTGCGATCACACTTTTGATCAGTATTGGAAGTGCCTCCTGTTTCTCTCTTTCACTTGGTGAAGGGGATGCAGACCGTGCAGCACAGGCAGTCGGCAATGCCCTTGCTATGATGGTATTATTCGGCATTCTCTATACCCTGTGTATTGAGATTTTTTTAGTGCCGCTCTTAAATGCTTTTGGTGCAACGCAAGACGTTCTGCCTTATGCCATTGAATACACGAGGATCACTGCGGTTGGTATGCCTCTTTTAATTATTACGAACGGCATGAGCAATCTCGCCAGAGCAGACGGCAGTCCGAATTATTCGATGATGTGTATGTTAATCGGTGCCATCATCAATACGATTTTAGACCCGCTGTTTATTTTTTAAATTCCATATGGGTGTCCGGGGTGCTGCCTTTGCTACCGTCATCGGTCAGTTTTTTCTCTTTTCTTATGGCTCTGTACTATGTGAAAAAATTCACACACATCCGTTTAAAAAAAAACAGCATTTTATCCTGAAGCCACAGGTTTGTCTCAATATTGCATCCCTTGGCATGAGCAACTGCCTGAATCAGGTGGCGATTACGTTTGTTCGATCGTTATGAACAATTCTATGACTTATTATGGAGCAAAAACGATATACGGAAGTGAAATCCCGCTTGCAGCAAGCGGAATCGTAATGAAAACGAACGGTATCCTGTTATCGGTGATCATCGGTCTTTCACAGGGTTCACAGCCGATCATTGGTTTTAACTACGGCGCAAAACAGTATGATCGCGTCCGCGGCACCTACCGTCTTGCCATTTCCTGCAATCTGGTCGTATCTGCGATTGGCTTTGTACTGTTTCAGTTTTTCCCAAAACAGATCATTTCACTGTTTGGAACCGGCGATGAACTCTACTTTACCTTTGCCGTCCGTTTTATGAGAATTTTCTTATTTATGGCGATCGTAAATGGTGTACAGCTTCTTTCCTCGAACTTTTTGCTGCGATTGGAAAACCGCTCAAAGGTATGCTGCTCTCTTTAACCAGACAGGTATTTTTCTTAATTCCGCTCCTTTTGATCCTTCCGCTATTTTTCGGAATGGACGGAATCCTGTTCTCTGCACCGATTGCAGATACCGCAGCATTTTTGACTACGGTAATTCGATCCGTAAAGAGATGAATCTGATGCGTGAGCAGGAGCTTGCATTGAAGTAAACTGATAAGAGCCCTCGCAGGGCTTCTGCGGATGGTCGGCATCTGACGCCCTTTAACTCAGCTTCTCAAAAACCGTACATCGTACTGCTTTGATTGACGATGTTGTAGTATGTGAAACCGCCA
>VOFC01005005.1_pt1 | contig 32556 bp, 43 predicted proteins | sample 5384161 | NCBI WGS metagenome assembly VOFC01 (sample SAMN12384722, study PRJNA508395) | human gut metagenome | isolation source: healthy gut B | host: Homo sapiens
GTGCGCAGCATGTTTTGGAACAGAAGCCGGCAGGAAACGCTGCAAAAAAATTTAGTGTTGTTCCCGATGAAACGGGAAGAATCTGGAGGTTTGTGTCGCCGGTAACGCATTGAAGCCCAATACCAGAAATCTGTGCGTAGAAATGGTGTCCAATTTGCCGATATATGAGGATATTGAGCAAATTGGGGAGCTTGATGGTAAGCTTTACTTGGGAAGGGCCATATGAAATTAGCGAAGCTCTATAATGGAGAGCTATATCCATGTAGACGGCGCACAGTTTGACGCTAGAACGCTGCGCAATCTGGTCAATCTGGTGGCCAGCAAAGGAGGATCTGATTTATCGGGCGCTTAATGTAAAAAGCCGGCCAGGGGAATGCAATGTGTAAGAAAAACAGACCCGCAGTTTTGCGGGGTGTGGACGAAAAAAAGCCGAAAGGACTTTACAGGCTTTTTCGTCAAAAATTTAGTATCAGGATAGCCGACAGAATATGGGTATGAGACATTATGATACCAGCCGTTATCCAGTGTTTGAATCTGCATAGTTTCTTTGAAAAAGGCACGGTAGAATACCGGGTGTTTAACGGTACCAGCCATGCGGGCGGATCAAAACACCACCATCCGGTTTGTATTATGGCGATTACAGCCCGGGCATTAAATCAGGAGTATGTGCAGCTGAAAAACACGGGTGATAATGAAAAATATACCTTTCGCACCTGGCTGGTAAAGGCTGGGTTTAATCCGGAGATGAGATTTAAAACATCCAGGAAATTTTTATTGCGAAAATCTGGAGGTAATTCGCCTGCCTGGAGGAAGAACGCGGAGGCGGCACGCAGCGAGAGGAACGAATGCGGCGAAAGCTGCTGCTCTGGCGAAACGGAAATTACGCCTCTGGTGAAGAATGAGATTGGATAAGCAGAAGAAAAAACAAAATCATGAAGAAAAGGCCGCTCACATGAAGCGATTTTTCTTTCTCGCTATTTCAGAGTCTGAATGTCCGCAGACATGAAAGCAACACAGGAGTGACAGAATGTGGGACCAGCTATACGGACGGCAATACCACCTGCTCTTCGGCGCAACTGGCGTAGGCGCTCCTCGCCTGCTGTACCATACAGCGAAAATTGCGGCTGCTTTTCAGGAGCTTGACCGGCTCCCTGAAAAAATCGCATATGGTAAGTTTAAGCTAACTTAAAAATGGAAAGGGGTATTTCTGCATGAAAAAATCCTAAAATCGGCATTAGGAAAGCACAGGCCGGGCAAAAGTTCACGGCTTTATTCCGTTGAGGGGACCGATATGGTCAAGGCCCGGTGACACTGATCAACGGAACCGGTGAGGGAAAGGTGCTGCTGTTGACTGCCGGCGTCCACCCAGATGAGTACCTGGCATCGCAGCCTCGCCATCCAGCGCTATCCAACGAACTGCGGCCAGAAGATATTTCCGGCGGCTTGGTTATCGGTCCGATGGCCAATTACAGCGGTTTCCTGGCGAAAAAAGGATCCCACATCCCGGAGGACGGGAAAAATTCTGAACCGCCTGTTTCCCGGCAACCCCAACGGGACGGCGGGGGGATCGGCTCGCCTGCTTATCACCAAGGATTTTCACGAGGCGTGTGATTATAACATCGACCTGCACTCCGGCGGATTGATTTCGACGAAATGAAACCTTTGATCTTCTTCTCTCTGTCATGGGCGGCTCTGAAATGGAGGAGGCTTTCCCGCCAGATGGCGCTGGCTTCGCAGTGTGACTATATTGTCGGTCGACCGCCACAAATGGGGAGTACAGCTCAGCGGTACTCCACGGTCTGCCCCCTCCATCTGCTGGAACGGGGCGGAAACGTTTTGAGCCAAGAGGAAACCGATGCCGATAAAAAGAGACGTATGCGCTGTGCTGAAGACGCGCAGAATCTAAACAGCGAGGTGGCTCCCCCCAAGCCGGTGGAGATCGCTAACCAAATATTACGAATCCAACGATACCGGCTGCTGGTATCCCTGTTTCCGGCCGGGCGATAAAGTAAAAAAAAGGGGGCGCTGCTGGGTGAAATCCGCGACCATCGGGATAAGGTTCTTTCCCGCTATACCGCCGAATTTGACGGCGTGGTGCTGTATCAGACCCTCTTCACTGTCTATCTTAAAAACAAGGCGCTGGTGGCCTCGGCCAATTAGACTAAAAACGCGTCTTCGTTCTAAAGCCGCTATGATGCCCTTGCAAAAAACCATCACAGGCAAAATAGGCCCGGCGTAATAAGGATGGATGACTTTGTAGCGGCAGGCATAGCTTTTGGATATGCCTTCCGTTTACTGTATCATTCCGATATAATGGAAGGAAACGTCAATCTCTTGTGCGTAAAACTTTTCTTGTAAGCACGCTGAAACGCTCATGCACCGTGATGTGATGAACAAACCCCGCAGGATTTCCAGCATCCGCCCTGGCACTTCGAAATGTCGGTCAACGACAGCGAGGAAATTCCCCACGTTGTCCCAAGTTCGTCCTGCTGCTTGGCAAGTTCTGTTTCTAAGTGGGCAGTATGTTTCCTTCAAAGGTTTCTGTTCCGCCAGATACCGCCCGTTTAGCTGCTGAAATTGTTCGTCTGTGAGTATACTGCCGGTTTTGCCAGCTTCTCAGCGGTAGGCGTATTTCATTGATGTGGGGACAAGCACCCTCTCCCGTTGCAGGCAACGGCAATCTGCTCCGGCCCCATGCCGGAAGCTGGGAGAGGATATGTTCTCCCGTTCGTTCTGGGCTACAAAGGACAAAAATCTGCAAGACCGGATCGGCACAAACGTCCCCTGTCAGGTCTTTGCCCTGCCTCGTGTCCAAAAGCGGCATATCGAGCACACAGATGTCCACACCCTTCCTCCTGCGTCAATAACCGCCATTGCTCCTGTATCTCCTGTAATTTCGTCCTAAACCGATCAATGCTCATAAGATACAGCAAATCGCCCCGCCTGAGCCTTCTTACCAGACGCTTGTATTTGGGGCCGGTCAAAATCCTTCGGATTGCTTTATCCATAAATCCGGCTGTCCGGCACCCCCTTCCCGCGCAGGGCGATCAGTTGTCTGTCCTCGTTCTGGTCGATGCTGGAAACGCGGATATACCCATATCCAATCAAATCACCTCGCTTTCCCAATGAAATATGCAGGAAAAACGAGGCGGAAAAACAACGAACCGGAATGGCCTCTTATGCCCGGATATATGGCGTACCGTGCAGGCCGCAGAAGGAAAGGGGAATATCCTATTTCCGGCTCCGCCTGTTTGGAAGGCGTTCGGCGGTTTTGCAGAAAGGTTATTTGTCTTGGCAGCCCTTTTTTTCTCAATACAGCCGTTTGGCTCCCATAGCTCTGTTTTCCTATTGTTCCAGATAGTGTCCGGCAATGATCGAAATCCGGTTGTGTCCAAGTTGCCGGCTCACATACAGCATGACCTTTTTATCATAAACCACACCTCTCCTTGTCCTTCTTGCACCGATAGTAAGAAGGTGCAAGCCTTCCATGTTTTGATGCGGTTTCCAACTGGCTTTTGAGATCAAGCTTGTCCGTCCTGTACTGGCCTCACCCCCAGATAGGCGGGGGTGAGAAATCCCTCCCCTCTTTTTCGCAGTTTTTCCTGGTAGCTGTGATACATAGCGTTGGCGTACTCCCCGCCTCATTCCATAAAAGAGCCTTTTGATGGTATTTTTAAAAAAACCCAAAAAACACTTGGTATCGGACGAAAAATGATATTATAGGATCCCGCAATAGCAAATTATGGGGCGCAACTCAGTTGGTAAGAGTGTCTGCCCTGGCGGCAGTGGTCGTGGAGTTCGAGTCTCATCGTCTCCCACCAAAACCTGCGGTATCAGATGGGTATTCGTAGGTTTTTCCATTACCGAACCCTCCATTTCCGAGGCGTAGCTCAGCTGGTTAAGTGCCTGCTTCACACGCAGGAGGTCCGGGTTGAGCCCCGGCGTGTCCACCAGAAAGAATCCTAAGAGTTTATGTGGCTCTAGGATTTTTATTTTGCCGCAATTTAGGAGTTTGTTCGTAACTTGTTATGAACAGCTTTTCTACGAAAAAGCCCGCCTGCTGGTAAGCAAGCCCGGACCGTTTCTATTGCACCATATTTTCACTGCCCACTGCTGATGATTCCCAAATCCCGGCTTTCAGGGCCTTCTATTTTCTACAAGCCTCTGCTTTTAGACAAAGCCTTTTTGCGCCTCATATATGGCCCGATAATCGCTCCCCGGCGCGTAGGTTTCGCTTTTTCCACGACCTTTTTCCTTTTTCAAAAAACTTAACCCTGCCGCCGAAAAAACATGGCTGTTTTGAGGTGAAAATTAAGCATCTTCCCTTTTCTCCGCCCTGCTGCTTTTTCAGAGCAAAATTTCGGCTGTTCTACCAGCAGGTGTGTGCCCGACGTTGGCCGTTCTCGTTCTAGATACCGCAAAATAACATTGTATGGAAAGACAAAGACTTTCCCTGATACGGGATATCTCCATGGATCCGATGCTCCATTTTCCGCCATTTTTGAAGAAGCTGACGAAAACGGTGCCTCCATTCTCAAGGATCGAACACCCATCCGGTTTTACTTGTGCTTTGTCAGAACATGCAAAAAGAATCCTTTTACATCTCCACTGCCAGGTTGTGGCGATGCGGCCAATTTCCTCAATGCCACTTTTGCTTTTTCCAGTTGACTTCGCAGTTGCTTTCTCACACTCGGGTTCAGGCTCGAAACTCTGGTTCTGGTTCTGGCTCAGGTTCGGGCTCGGGCTCGGGTTCGGGCAGCAGCGTCGGGTGATTCAGCCCCGCTCGACGGATAATGGTCAGGATAATCTTTATACGCATAATCACGTCGCAGTTTCCACTGGGTCCCCGAGTACCTGCCACGCCAGGATCGATAATCCCGTCCGAAGACCCCTGGCTTCCGACTACACCATACTGCCAGATGCCATATGAATGGATATTTCATCCGGTTGTCCGCCACTAGGGCTTATCATAAGCGGAAGAGCCTCCCATATCCAAAAGAATATCCTTGTAGAAAGTTTAGCCGCTATAAATGCCGGTATAATATCCGGCCGCCTCCATCTGCGAGGAAAGAGCGGCAAATCTGTGTATTTACCTGTTTTCCCGCCGTCAGAGTTCCATTGTCCTCTATATCGACCAAACAGGATAATTGATGGTTCCATAAGGTCTGCAGCAGTTGTAAGCCGGTCGGCAGCATGCGTGCCGCTTCTGCAGAGCGGTCGTGGAAGAATAAACATATACGCCGATATCCAGCCCTGCGGCGGCCGCCTGCCGTATTCTGGGCAAAGCGTTTGTCTTCCGTCAGCCCTCCCTCATAATGGGTCTATGCGCACGGATAATGGCAAAATCGATTCCACGACGCTTGACCTCTGCCCAAAGTCTACCGCCCGTTAACATTAGCCACATCGAATTCCATTTTTGCATGATATCTTCCCTTTGTCAGATAATCCATTTGGTATCATTTATGCTTTGGCCAAAGCAGGGGTTTCGTCTTTAGCTAAAGCGGATTTTTCCGCCTGTTAAGGAAAAAGGAAAGGCGTTTTCATCTGCATATTTTAAAACTTGAAGCAGGTCAAAAAACAGCGCGTTTTATCTTAAAAAATATGGATAAAAGCGTAAATGCTCTTGTAAAGAACGCACAAATGGTATTATGAATTTATAAAGTCGTTTTTAATACTATATATCACGGGAAATTTCATGAGCTATATGAAAATTCAGCAGATTCTGGTTCAAAACCTTTCCTTTGGAGTATTGTAAAAATACGATATTACGGTAATACCCTTCAGCCTGCAGATAGACAGAAGGGCGCTCTGTTTTTAGATAGCGAGCGTTTTTGACTCAGCCAAATACTGCGAGTATTTAAAAGTTGCACCACAAGCCCCAAATCCATCCAGCCAAGCCCTCAAAGCCTTTCTGGGACTATTACCGGCGCTTTTCCGACCGGGGAACACATCATCGTCATCACCATGTCCTCCCAAAATTTCCGAGCCCACCAGAGCGCCGTTTTGGCTCGGGGCTTTTCGAAAGGGGAAAATAAAAGCTGCCGGGTCCATATCAGATTCCTCCCGGCACCTCTTTTTGCTATTTTCTATGCTGGCGCTCCACGCAGCGCAACTGAATCAGAACGGTCCCGGTTTCGGAAATTGTCGAACAGCTGGTCGAGGATACGCTGCACATCGGCACCTATTATCTGGTGGATGATATCAGCTTTTTCATCAAGGCAGACCATCTCTCTTCTTTTAAGGGGAAGTTTGCTGGCGAAACGGGCGTCAAATCCATTATCGGCGTACGAAACGGCATGGTATATCATCATTCAGCGCACTGGGGTTCAAAAGGGATTGCGAAACTGGCGGCCCTTTTAGAAACAATGCCTTTTCCGGCTCCGACGCCTTTATTTCTCATTCACTGCATTTCCAAAGAAGCGGCTGGAAGAAGCTATCTTCGCACCGCCCCCCTGGCACTTCGGTCCGGATCGCCCGATGCGCGGAACGATGTATCCACTCGCCGCGCCCGGTACCATTCGCCCTGTCTACCGGCAGCGTTAATTTTCAGATCATTTTGCCCAAAAGGCAGCGCTTTGAGCTCTCTTTTCTTTCCTGCGGCTTTCTTGCGGATTTCGCCATCACTCTTTTTGTTCCACCAGTCTGCCTCCTTTTGCGGCTTACCGTCGTCGGCCCACACAAGCGGTTACAAGTGGATAGACAGGCAAGCTAACACCCGCCTATAGCCGTAATAAACCGAGAGACCTTTCTATGCTGCCGCTTCAATAAACCCAGCGATTCTTTCACCCATCATTGCAATCGATTATCCCTGCCCGCCCCATGCCGGACAATGTTGATGTACGCATATGAAGGGCCTTTGTTGCCCGATCGAGGAAACAAGGCATGAACGCGGAACAGGCTTAGTTCCAGTACAACAACTGGGATTTGACGCAACCGGAAGCGTGAATTTCACGCTTTTTCGCTATGAATTAGCCATGTGGGGCTGCTGCTACCAAAAGTGAAAAACCGGCAGGTTTTGGAAATGGCTACCTGTTTAAAAGAGTTTAGCATCAAAGCTACGCTATCAGAGGCAGCCAGGAGACGCAAGGCATATGCTTTTCAAGCTTACTTCAGCCAAAAGTAGCACCAAGATACCAATTTAGCCTCTCAAAGGAAGCGGCGCGGAGAAACGGAATGGAAATTGTTAGTTCACTATCAAAAGCATTACCGAAGGTCGATATCCCCATTTTGCCTGGATTGAAACGGGGAATCTGGAAGCAACGGTCAGTCATGGCATCCGGCAGAACCCATTTTTCACGATTACAAAAAGGCCGGGAGAAAAGCAAATCAGCTCACTCCCGACTGGCACTGAATTGACCACATTCTGTGGACATCCGTTGACAAACAACTAAATTTTTTCTTCAAACGATCTGCAAAAAGCCGAACCCGCGCTGCTTTGGTCGCCCAACCGATATGGGGGCGTAAAATAGATGTTCGCGCCAGCAGTGGATTGTTGTTTGCCTGAGGCGGGATGGAAAACATCCACTGCTGCCGCCGCAATTACGCCATGGTTCAGCGCGTCGTAAATCCTGTTCCACGATACCGGTCACGCGCTGAGTATGATCCAGCGGCATGGCGGAGGCTTCATTTTCAAAAGAAATCCCGGTTGACCAGTCCCTCAGTCTGAGATGTCAGCGGACAGTTGATACTGAGATATAATCCGATTCGGCACAAAGCTCGTCAAAGCCCAACCCATTGAAATCCTTCCCGATCCTCCTGCCCTTTCATCGTGCGGGGTTGGCAATTACCCGCATGCCGAAAGCTGCCCGGCAATATCCGCCGTTTCTGCGCCACATGCCCGAAGCCCACAAAGCCGATGGTCTTTCCCGCCAATTCGGTTTGGGCGCCACCATATAAGAAAAATCAAACTGCTGGCCCAGTCCCCTTTTTTGGACGCTGCGCGTGTGTCTCATACACATGGTTGGCATGCGTAAAAGAACGCAAAAATCAGCTGCGCCACCGAATCCGTACTGTACGCGGGGACGTTGCAGACCGGGATTCCCCGCTCTCTGGCGGCTTCAATCTACAATATTATAGCCGGTTGCCAAAACGCCGATCATTTTCAGCTGAGGGCAGGCTTTGAATCGCCTGCCGGTTCAGTACGGTTTTTATTGGTAAAAAGCACATCGGCTCGCCGCACGATCCAAAAAGATCTTGCTGCGATGTTCTGGGATAGCAGGTCACCTCGCCAACCGGCTAAACCCCTTCCAGCTCAAATCACCGGGGTTGGCGGCAAATCCGTCTAAAAATCACAATTTTCATCTTTCACACCTTTTCTCTTTTGTAAATAAATTGGTCCATCGTATACCCGCCCAGCTCCCGCCGCAAATTCTGAGACAGCTTCTCAAACGCATTTGGAACGCGCATGGGCCTCTTGTTCCCTTAGTGCATTGATAATCCCCCCCACCGGGCAATATGTATCGGACGACTTCTGATTGCCTCTACAATATCGCACAGCGAAATTTCTCCAGGCGCTTTCGCCAGTTCGCGATACCCGCCGGCCGCACCTTTATAGGAAGAATGAGCCCCGCCGCTACCAGCTTTCGCAGGATTTTCAGCGAAAAACGCACCGTCACACCGAGGCTTGCGCTAAAGCACCCGCATCAATCCGCCCGCCGCCAGACGCCAGCTCGTAAAACAATGCGAACTGCATAGTCCGCCTCAATGTCATCTGCAATTTGATCCACGCTCCTTTATGAAAAAAGACAGAACCGCATTAATCCAAAAAATCTTTCAGTTTCTTGCTCACTGCTGGGGATGGCGCAGTTTTCCCGCAGGGCCTTGGCTTCGATTTGACGGATGCGTTCCCGTGTCACGTTAAATTCTTTCCCCACCTCTTCAGGGTACGGCTCCTGCCATCCTCAGGCCAAAAACGCAGTCTTAACACCTTTTCCTCACGCGGTGTCAGCGTTTGCAGCACGTCCGCCGAGCTGTTCGCTTTAACAGCGTATGGGAAGCGGCCTCTGCAGGAGCGAGGGGCATCATCGTCGGGTATAAAGTCGCCCAGATGGCTGTCCTCTTCTTCGCCGATAGGCGTTTCCAACTCACCGGTTTCCTGGGCAACCCGCATGATTTCCCGCACTTTGTCCACCGGCATATCCAATTCCTTGGCGATCTCGTCCGCCGTAGGCTCGTGCCCATTTTTTATGAAGCAGTTGGTTTAGAAACGCTTCTTGACCTTATTGATGGTTTCCACCATATGAACCGGGATACGAATAGTCCTGGCCTGGCCGCAATGGCGCGGGTAATCGCCTGGCGGATCCACCGGTCATAGGTGGAAAACTTAAAGCCCTTGGTATGATCAAATTTTTCCACCGCTTTGATCAGCCCCAGATTCCCCCTCCTGGATCAGATCCAAAACTGCATGCCCCGTCCCACATAGCGCTTGGCAATGCTGACCACCAGCCGCAGGTTTGCCTCGGACAGGCGCTTTTCGCTAATTGTCCCCATGCCATCCGCTGCGCCAGTTCGACCTCCTCTTCCGAACTCAAGCGGTACCCGGCCGATTTCTTTCAGGTATACCTTCACCGGATCGTCGATGTTTTACCCCTTCAGAAGGTGGAGCTTCTTCCTCTTCCTCTCGGCGGTTACCGGGATAAATTCAAATCCAAATCAATCATCCTGCTCCAGGTCCTCAATGATCTCAATATTCAGCTCTTCCAATGTCTCATAAAGCTTATCCACCTTCTCCACGTCGAAATCCAGCTCTTCCAGCGCATCCGTGATGATCTCTTTCGTTGTCAGCTTTCCCGCGGATTTGCCCAGTCCATCAGATCTTTGATGACCGATTTTTGTCCTGATAACCGCCATATATGATTGCTCTCCCATTTCCCTCAGGATGAAAAAAAATTTCTCGCCTGTCTCCTCATCCAGCTGGCGGACAGCATATCCAAACCAACCTCTGCCTGTCAAAAGTTCCGGGTTATCCTTTTGATCATCCTTCCATGCAAAAGGGCCCGCTGCCTTTTTGCCTGCTTTTCCCGGGGTACAAGAGGGTTATTTCTTCTTCAGCCGCCTCTAGCCACATACTGTTCCAGCTGCCGGCGGTCCAGCTGCATCCGTTCCTCGGCGTTTTTTTTTCTTTCTTCCGGATGAGTTGCTTTCGATGTAATCCTGCGCTTCTTTCGGCGTGGCCCGTGACGACACCGGGTCCGCCATGATCCATTCGCGACTTTGCCCATTTGTTCCTCGCTCAACTGTTCTGACAGCGCAATCCCAGCTCTACCGACCGGTTTTCCATCAGCCGCTCACAGACGACGCGGAAGATCTCCCGGTTGAAAACGGTCGATTCCATAAAGTCCTCCGGCTGGATCTTTTCCAAAACCGGTGGCAATAGTCGGGTTTTTGAGGTAAAACGCCGATCAGGCGTTCCTCTGCCAATGCCTCTTTTTAAATGGGCAGCCCGCTGCGGGTCGCGCCGCTCCCAGAGGGTCTGAGGCAAATACCGTCAAATCCCGCGCCTGTTTTTTCTCGGCATTTTTCGCCTGCTGTCGGATGATATAATGAATCTGTACCACAAAGGCTCCTTGGAAACACCGAGCTCCATGGCAATCTTGGCCACATAAACGTCCCGTTCAATCGGGTTTCGAATGCCCGCCATGAACTGGGCAAATTCCTTTAAAAAGCCAACCTTTCCGTCAGGCGAATCCAGATCGTATTTTTGCCGCATCTTACCGACTTCAAACTCTATGGCGCTTCCCGCCCCCTCCAACAGCAGCCGGAATCGGGCAGCGCCGAATTTTTTTGATAAACTCGTCCGGATCATGGCGTCTTTCACCTTCAAAACCCGGACTTTCAGCCCGATTTCACCGAATATATGAATCGCGCGGTTCTGTCGCCTTCTGTCCCGCGCCGTCGGCGTCATCGGCGACGATCACCGCCTCCGGCGTATTGGGAAATCATCCGTGCCTGCTCGGCGGTCAAGGTGCCCAAGGTGGCCACCGCATTCACAAAACCCGCCTGATGAAGTGCCACTACATCCATATAGCCCTCCCGCCAGAATCAGCGCCGTATCTTTTGCGGCTTTTTGCAAAGTTGAGGCGCAAACAGGTTGCGGCTTTTTTTAAACACCGGCGTATCCGGCGAGTTGAGTATTTGGGACCTTTCCCATCAAGATCCGGCCGCCGAAAGCAACGACGTTTCCCCTGATATCGATGATAGGAAAATGACCCGGCCCCGAAACTGGTCATAGTAGCTGCCGCGGGCGCTTTTCACCGCGATGGATGCGGCCAAAAGCTCATCCATCGAAACCTGCCCAGCAAATGCTGAATAGCCGCATCCCAGCTTTCGGGCGCAAAACCCAGCCAAATGCCGGATGGTCTTGTCGGAAAAGTCCCGCTCCACAGGTAATCCAATCCTTTTTTCCCCTAACGGGGAAATCAAGCACTAATTGGTAAAAGCGGGCAGTTTCCCGGTTAATCTCCAGGATCCTGGTTTTCAGTTTTGCATAGCTGTCGTCATAGCCGTCCTCCGGCATGGCAAGGCCCGCCCGCTGCGCCAGGAACTTGACCGCTTCGATATAGTCCAGATTTTCCATTCGCCGCACGAAGGTGACGACATCCCCCCCGCCCACAGCCAAAGCAGTAAAAGGACTGGCTATCCGGGTAAACGGTAAAAAGGGGTCTTTCGAATGGAATGGGCATAAGCCCACTAAATTCCGCCCCGCCGCTTAACATTGACGTAGAACCGACCACATCCTCAATGTCATTGCGCATTTTTAATTCTGAAATAAATTGTTCGCTTAACATCTGCCCATTCCTCCTTTCTTCCAGTGCGGACGACCGCATTCTGTTATTCGCTGATTCCTGCCAGCTTTTGGGGACAAACAGCTCTGTGTAAAGATGAATGGCAAACCTGTCGCTCATTCCGGAGATATAATCGCACACCGCCGTATGGATTCCTTCCTTCTCCCAAACAGCGCGGTATTCTGTTGGGAGTTTTCCCCATGGCTGATAAAATATGCATACAGGCTTTTTACCGTTTTTCCGCCTTGGACTCCTCACTTTTCGCCACTGGTTGGTGTAGACCGCATCAAACAAAAACTGCTGCAGCAGCAAAAAGCTCTCTCGGGTCTGTGTGTCCATGGCAATGGTCTCGCTGCTGTTTTCGATTACGGAACCGACCAGCGCTGCGATGCGCCAGTTCTTTTTACGTCCCAGCGTCCACTTCACCTCCCAGGGGAGATCCTCTTCATTGAGCACGCCCTTTTGAACTGCATCGTCCACATCGTGATTCATATAGGCGATCTTGTCCGAAACACGGACAATTCTGCCCTCCAGCGTTTCCGCCTCAGCCTTCCGGAAGTATGGCAGCGGATCCCGTCCCGCACTTCCCAGCAGAGGTTAAAAGGCCCCGGCCGCTGTTCTCCAGCTTCTCCACTACCCGAACGCTTTGCAGAAAATGCTTATAACCTCCCGGGCATACTTCGTTTAACGCCCGCTCTCCGGCATGACCGAAAGGAGTATGTCCCCAAATCATGCCCCAGCGCGATGGCCTCGGTCAAATCCTCGTTGAGCCGCATTGCTCGAAGGCAATGGTGCGGGCGATCTGCGACACCTCCAGCGTATGGGTCAGCCGGGTGCGGTAATGGTCGCCCTCCGGGCTTAAAACACCTGTGTTTTATGCATCAGCCGCCGGAAGGACTTGCAGTGGATGATACGGTCCCGGTCTCTCTGAAACGGGTACGGATCGGATCTTCTTCCTCTTCCGCCGCTCCCTGCCTTTGGTTCGCCGGGACAATACCGCCTTGGAAGAAAGGCTCTGCTCTTCCCGCTGTTGGGTTTGTTCCCGAACTGTCATAAGGTCCCTCCTTCCAAGACAAGCTTCTAATGATATAGTACGAGATGAACGGAAAAAAACCTGCTTTTTTCGCAAAATTTTCGGCGAAAAAAATGAAAAAACGCCCAAACCGCAGCTGCATTTTCGACGTTTTATCTCATCGCCCGCCGGTATGTCTTTTTTGTCCATTAACGAGAAAACCTCTTGATCCTCTATATCATGACTCCCGCCTGCCCAGTCAGCCGCTTTTTCCGATTTTTAACCTGCCGGCGGAGCACAGGGATTTCCCCGCCATTTCAAAGATGTCAAAACACAGAAAATCATTCCAGATCCGCGCAAATTTCCTCGACTGGCCGCGGCACAACAGAGGCTGCTGTCAGTTCGGTAATCTCTTTTTTGAAAGGCGGGCACCTTATCCGAAGTGATCATCAGCTTCAGCCGCACCTCGGCGCCAAAATCTGATTCAGCGTCTGGGCGTTATACCGGGGAAGCAAATAGCTGATCTTCCCACCAGTCGTAGCCAAAACACAGCTCCAGCACCGTACAAGGATTCATATGACGGCGCACCGCCGCGTCCACCAGCAACGGCCCCATGGAATAGGCCCGCACCAAGCCGCCTGCCAGCGAATCCCGCCGAAATAGCGGGTGACGACTGCTACATCGGTGAGCCCTTCCCGCTCCAGCACTTCAATACCCGGCGCCGCCGGTCCCCTGCTCTCCTCCGTCGTCGCTCATGCGTTTGACGCCGTTTTCCCGCAGAATATAAGCGAACACATTGTGGGATGCATCGGTGCTCTGCGCGGATGCGAGATAAAAATCCAGCGCTTCCGCTTCATCCTCACCGGTGCAATATGCCCGATGAAACAGGATTTGCGCTCAACAAATTCATCACTGGCATAGCCTGCCACCGTCTCTCATAAGATTGGAACAAACCGCTCACCTCTCTTTGTTTTTGGGTAAAGGAAAAGCGGTACATTCACCGCTTTTGGCTTCTATTTCGCAAAACGCGACTTACTCCGCTTTAACGCCTCTGTTGAAACGTCTGTTGAATCTGTCAACACGGCCACCGGTATCTACCAGCTTCTGTCTGCCGGTAAAGAACGGATGGCATTTGGAGCAAATTTCAACCCGGATGTCCTTTTGGTGGAACGGGTCTCAAACTCTCTGCACCACAGGCGCAACGAATGGTCGTTTTTCGTAGTTGGGATGGATTCCCTGTTTCATTGGGTAAAGTCACCTCTTTCCGCTATACATGATTAACAGAGTTATCATATCACAGCATCAGGAGAAAAGCAAGCTTTTCAGTGAAAAAAAGCTAAAAATCCCATCCGTTGGGTCATTCGCGCTCTCAGCTGGGATTTCCAACGCCTCAGCCTCCCGGTTCGGCTGCGCCCTTTCACCATAAAGTAGACCTTGATTTTTCGGCTCTGTACCGGAGGGGTCGCCCATTGTCGCCCTCAAACCATATTCCACCCACATTGGGCAGGGCAGATGGATCGGCTGCCGGCCTGCGGCGGATCTTTACCGATGCCTGATGGTCGGACATCCACAGCACTTTTTTACCGCAAATTTCATCAGGCGCATTTTTACGCAGATCCTCCATGATCACGCGCATACGCTCCATACCGGACGCGCCTTCACAGGTAAAACGCCTGCGTATTCAAATACATGCCATATTTTTCATACAGTCCAACAGGACGTCTACCAGATTTTGCCCTGTTTTTATAGTAAGCCGCCATCTCGCAGATGAGCATGGAAGCATCCACGGCATCCTTATCCCGGACATAGCCGCCGGACAGATAGCCGTAGCTCTCTTCAAACCCGAATATGTACCGGTCTGCTCTCCTTTCTCCTCCAGCAGCAGGATCTGTTCGCCGATATGCGCTTAAACCGGTGAGGATATTCACCACCTCAAAAGCCATAGGTTTCAGCCAGCCGGTCAATCATAGAGGTAGTCACAATCGTTTTGACCACGATGGGATTTTTTCGGCATGGTTCCCAGCTCGATGCGGGAACTGGCGATGTAATCTGTCAGCAGCACCCCGACTTCGTTGCCGGTCAAAAGCAGGTAACTGCCGTCATGCGGCACCGCAATGCCAACGCGGTCGCAGTCGGGTCGGTAGCCAACAGCAGATCCGGCTTTTTCGGTTTCGCACAAATCAGGCCCAGGCCCTGCAACGCTTCCCGAATTTCCGGATTGGGATAGGGGCAGGTGGGGGAAATTTCCGTCCGGCATCTCTGCTCTTTCACCGGGACCACATCCTGGATACCGATGCGATCGAGGATTTGCCCTCACACACATATTCCCCGCGCGCCGTTTAAAGGGTATAAACCACTTTCATGCCGCTGCCCACACAGATGCCTTTGCGGATCGACTGGCTTTCCACCGCATCCAGATACCGGTCGATAACTTCCTTGCTCGATATACCGGATTTTGCCCTGGGCTGGGCCTGACCAAAATCGCGACACCACGCCGTCAAAAATATCAAGCCGGCCAATTTTTTCCAGCACAGCTCCGGCTTGCCTCGTCGGTCATTTGGCGGCCGTCAGGGCCGACCTTGTCCGTGTACGGGATTGTGGCTGGCGGTAATCATGACGCCCGCCTGGCATTTTCAGATCTCGGACCGCGAAGGACAATGCCGGCGTTAACATCAGCTGGTCATATAGGTAAGCGGTAATGCCATTCGCCGCCATGACCCGGGCGGTCTCTTCGGCAAACAGTCGGGAATTGATGCGGGAATCATAGGAGATGGCAATACTACTGTGGATATTTTTCGTTGAGATAATCCGCCATGCCCTGGGTCGCCTTGCGGACGGTATAAATATTCATCCGGTTGGTCCCTGCTCCCCAGCACGCCGCGCAGTCCCTGCGGTGCCAAAGGCCAGCTCCTGATAGAAACGGTCGAAAGAAATTTCTTCGTCTTTGTCCTTTATGCTTAACAACTCTTCCTTCAGCGCAAGGGATTCTTCCAGCGGAAAATCCAGCCAACGCTGATACTGCATTTTCTGTCATACTGATCGCCTCCGACTTTCATGAAGCATCGTTGCCCGTTTTTTTATAAGCGCATCTATGAATTTTCTCAACAGTTTTTTAGAAGACTGCCCAACCAGCGGATAAAATCGTCTACTTTTACCCTTTTTACCCAAAAAATCAACAGATTTCCCCAGTCAAAAAAGTAGAAAAAGAACTGATCTCTCAGCCAGTTTCCACAAAATGCGGTATACTGTTCATATCACTTGGATTGGCAGGTGTTTTTATGTTTTATTCGGTCAACAGCATGGGGCTCTTGGGCTTTCGGCTTATCCTGTCCTGGCAGAGGTGGATTTATCCCAATCCATGCCCCGCTTTTGAATCGTAGGTTGCCGGGGGCTGCGGTCAAGGAATCCCGCGACCGGGTCCGCTCGCTATCCACACCGCGGCCTGACCTTTCCGATTGGTAAGATCATCCCCCCCGCAGATCTCTCCCCCGACCTGCCGACGTCAAAAAGACGGACGCGCTTCGGACAGCGCATTTTCTCGGCGAATTGTTCTTTATCCGGTGAGGCGGCGGATCAACGGTGCGCTGCCGCTGGTGCTGGGGGCTAAACAGCAGGACTGCGCCGGATTTTTTTTTTTCCCGCAGGCCAACGCCGCCGAAGGCGCGCTGGTCCAGGGATCGAGGTGTATGGCATCTCCCACGTCAGCCAGCTGCTGAATTGGTATCAAAAGGGGCTGCACTGTCGCCGGCTGCCGGAAAGAACCTTTGCCCAACGAAAGCCTTCCCACCTGGGATTTTGCTGATGTCAAGGGGCAGGCCGGCGCCAAACGGGCGCTGGAAATAGCGGCGGCTGGCGGGCACAATCTGTTGATGATTGGCTCTCCCCGGCGCGGGCAAATCCATGCTCGCCAAACGGCTCCCATCCATCCTCCCGGAAATGACCTTCCGAGGAATCCATCCGAGACTACCAAGATCCATTCCGTGGCAGGCTTTTTACCAGAAGGCCGCGCTTGATTACTCCAGCGGCCTTTTCCGAGCACCGCACCACACGATTTCCCCGTAGGACTGTCCGGCGGCGGAAGCATTCCCGCCCCGGCTTGAAATTTCCCTGGCCCACAACGGCGTGTTGTTTTTAGACGAGCTGCCCGAATTCTCACGGGACGCCATGGAAGTACTGCGCCAGCCCATCGAAGACGGGCAGGTGACCATCTCCTCTGCAGCAGGACGTTGACCTATCCCTGCTCCATCATGGTGGTTGCCGCCATGAACCCTGCCCCTGCGGTTATTTTTGGCCATCCGGTGCGGGAATGCAGCTGTTCTTCCCATGCGGTCAGCCGTTATTTATCCCGGGTGTCCGGCCCGCTTTTTGGATCGGCTGGATCTTCATGTAAGAGGTAGCGCCAGTGGAATATCAGAACCTGGTCTCTACCCAGCGGAAGAAGCTCCGAATCCATCCGGCAGCAGGTCAATCCAGGCGCGGAAGCTGCAGCAGGGCGGTATCGTTTATCGGTATCTCCTGCAACGCCAAGCTGCCGGCATGCCGGTGCGCGGCTTTTGCCCGATGGACGAAGGGGCCGCCGCCCTGCTTTCCCGGGCGTTTGAGACCATGGGACTGTCTGCCCGGGCATACGACCGCATTTTTAAAAGTATCCCGCACGATTGCCGACCTGGACGGCGCCGAAGTAATCTGCCGCCGCCATATTGCCGAAGCAGTACGGTATCGCAACTTGGACGCAGTGCTGGTCCAGATAAGGAGTTTTTATGGAATATTTCACTCAAGAAAATCGTTCATCTTTACCACCGAAATTCCGGGACAATCCAGCCCTGCGCAACAGCTTTTCTCACTGGCTCAGCAGTTGTTGATCTGGATTTCGAGCCGCGTGAGCATCAAGGCGGCGGCTGGCAGGGCCAAAAGCTATCTGCCCCATGCACTGGTTTATGACGGTCAAAGTCGCAGCCAACGTATCGGTCAACCCGGATTTCCTTTCGGCTCGGCGGCCGGCGCCGCCACCTATCTTCAGCTGGGCACTGTCATGACCCATCAGCCACGGCATGAGGGCTTTCCCGTTTCTGATGGAAACGGTGTTGCAAACCTGAATACGATCGCTGTGATGGAATGTATCTGTTTGCCAACGAAACTGTGTTGGACTTTTATCCCAAATTTGGGTTTGTCCGGCTGAAGAGGCCCAGCCTTTCTCCCGGCGACCCCGCAAACCCCATTCCGCTGCGCCGCCTGGATCAATCAGGCGGATAGAAACTCTTTTGTTGAACGCGTACCACTGTTTCCAACCCTTTTTCGTCGTTTTTCATGGAAGAAAACGACGGGTTGCTGCTGTTCTATGCGCTGGGACCCTTTCGGGATCTGCTTTACGCACCGCTTGAAAAAGAATGCTGTTGCCATTCTGGAAGGAAGAGGACAGGGGACACCCTGTTCTGCCACGAACTGCTCGGACAATGGGCGGAATCCTGGAGAAAAACATTAAATCAGCTGCCCGTCCGCATACTCGACGAATCGGCCTGGGCTTTACCCGAAGGATAAACCTGCCCGGCATGACCTGGCAGCCGGGCGAGGCATCTTTCGTCTTGTCCGGAAAGGGAAAAATCTTTGCAGGGCAAAAACTGTTTTTCCTACGATTTCGCATGCATAAAAAAGATTTGGCAAGTCCCAAAGGCGGGTTTTCCCACAAAATCCTCTTTCCCCAATTGACATCCGGCCATTTTCTCTGGTCAAGCCTCAAAAAATACCCGCGTTTGTGTCCGGCCGGCGCTCGCTTGCAGGCTCGCCGTAGCGGCCATATCCCTAGTTTTTTTTGCCTTCTCCTATTTATGATATTTTCCCCATTTAAAATCTGATATCCACGGTAGATCTGCTCCAGCACATAACCCTCGCCAATTGGTGAGGAAGGTCATTCGGGACTGGACAGACTCTGGTCGGCCCGCTCCTTTACCCCTCTTGGGACAGCCCGAAAAGAACCGCCGATTACAAACGATATGTCCCGGATTTTCCGCCGATGGCCTGTTTCGCAACCCAGCTAATTCTTCGGGCTTTGTGGTTTCCCCTCAATACACAAAAGCGATTACAAAACTGCCCGCTGGAATCTGGACAGAATCCGCCGCCCCTCCTCCTTCATTCCGGCGGCGATCTGTGCCAAAGACGGCTTCTGCGGCAATCTTTCCTCTTCGATTCACGACCAAAAGCACAGGCTCCCAAACGCTTTTGGTATTCCGCCGCCGCATCCCTTCCAGTACCCTTCTTCAGATTTCCACACACAACCGTCACCGTCTGCATTTTATTCCTCCCTAAGACCCGCAGCCTTTTTTACGAACCGTTATAAGCGGTCATACTGCCTGGTTCATATCGGGAGCCACTCTATCTGATAGTCCTTTTTCCCTCTCCATGCCGGCTGGGTCAGCGCTGAAACCGCCGTTTCCAGCGCCAGGCCCGGCAGTTGTTTTCACGGCTCAAATGCCCCAGCACAATCTGCCGGGCACCGGAATGCACCAGTTCCGGCAGGAAAGCTTTGGCGCAATCTAAGTTGGACAAGTGCCCCGGAATCCCCCGTCGATCCGGCGCTTAAGCGGATAGGGATAACATCCGGCCATCAGCATATTCCTGTCATAGTTGATTCAAAAGCACTAAATCGCACCCGGATACGGCCTCCGCACCATGGGTGTCACAACTCCCAAATCTGTAGAAACCGCCATTTTTTACCGTTCCCGCTAACCGCTACATATCCCACGCTATGGGCGCTGTCATGGGAAGTTTCAAATGCCCTATGTACAAATCACCGACCCCGACGCCCTGCCCGGCATCGGGATGGCTTTGGCGTCAGCGGGCAGATAATAACCACGTCCGCCCAGAAAATCAACACCTCATCAGTGGCATATACCGAAACCGAAGTTTAAAGCACCTTCAACCCCTTGATATGGTCAATATGCTCGTGGGTAATAAACACCGCACCGATGCTTTCCCGGTCAATCCCCTTCGTTTCCAGCGCGGTCAAAATTCCCCGGCAACTGATTCCCACGTCAATCAGCACGCCGCTAACCCCACTGCCAATATAGGTGCTGTTTCCACTGCTGCCGCTGGCAAGCATTACAAAACTATGCCATATGCCAATCCTTTCTGACGGAATCCATCCAGATCCCACAAGGTTCCCGGGCCGATGAAAAAAAACGGCCCGGTTTTCGTTTCTAAAAAGAAATCGGCTTGGGCCAGACGCCAAAGCCGAAACTGTTCAATCTATCCGATAGCCCGCTGTTACATCCGTATCCGGCACTACAATTTTTTTCCATTTTGCCGCCCAGTCCACGGAACTTTTTCTGCAACACATTCATAGCCCCGCTCAATGCTGGATTTCCTCCACCTCTGTCCGCCCGCAGGCAATCAGGCCGGCAATAATCAGCTTTGCACCAGCCCGCAGATCGGTGGCTTTCACCGGCGCGCCAGTAAGGCCCTCTACGCCTACCACCGCACCTTGCCGTCAACTTGGATTTTCGCCCCCATCCGCCGCAGCTCATCCACATACTTGTACCGATTGTCCCACGCCTTCGGTGATGATTTGTCCCTTCCGCAATGGATAGCATCACTCGCCATCTGCGGCTGCAGATCCGTCGGAAATCCGGGATGGGGCAGGGGTTTTCAGGTTGATCTTTTTCAAAGGCCCGCTGCGGGTCACACGAACCGCATCGTCAAATTCCTCCACCGTCGCGCCCGCCGCCACCAGCTTCGCCGTAATGGACTCAAATGCTTGGGTATGACATGGCGTTTTCACCAGGACATCGCCGTTGGTAGCCGCCGCCGCGACCTCATAAAGGTTCCGCTTCAATCTGATCCGGAATAATCGAATAGGTCGCGCCGTGCATATGCTCTGACCCCGCGGATTTTGATAACGTCGGTACCGGCGCCGCGCACATCCGCACCCATGGAATTCAAAGTTTGCCAAATCAACCACATGCGGCTCCTTGGCCCACATTTTCCAAAATCGTCAGGCCCTGCGCACGGACTGCCGCCAGCATGACATTAATGGTCGCGCCAACTGTAACGCCGTCAAAATAAATATGGCCGCCTGTCAGATTCTGGGCTTCGGCACAGATCATGCCGTGGTCAATGGAAACATCTGCCCCTAACGCCTCAAACCCTTTAATATGCTGATCAATGGGGCGCACCCCACCAAAAATTGCACCCACCGGGCATTGTCACCGCGCCCTTGGAATACCGGCCCAACAATGCGCCCAGAAAATAGTAGAGGCGCGCATGTTCCGGGCGATATCAAACGGCACCGAAGGACAATAATATGAGTAGCGTCGATTTCCACTGTCGTTTTATTTCGTATTTTAATTTTTGCACCCAATTCTGCAAAATCCTGCAAGGAGATGTTTACATCGTTAATATTTGGGATATTCTCTAAAACACACAAGGCTCTTCTGCCAACAAAACTGCAGGAATAATTGCCACAGCCGCATTTTTCCGCACCGCTGATGACAACTTCACCTTCCAACCGGCTGGGACCTTCAATGAAAAAATTTCTCCATTTCAGTCTCTCCTTTATCTTTCTCTCTCTGTTTCCCCCATGAAAACGGCAGGAAATCCTGCGGACACACTTCTAATAGTAGTAGTATTATAGCACAGGCACCCGCAAATGAAAAGCCCAATTTTACAAGAAAACATCTTCCCATAAAGAGTTTCCTTTCTTTTGCGTTTTTTCGCTATTTTCTGGCTTTCTTTTTGACCAGATAAAGGACCTTTCAGCTCCGCCATTCTATTTCAACCGACAGAGACCTTTTTGCAACGCAGCAATTCCTTGCTTTAAAATCCTTCCCGCCAATCATTTGGATATACGTTTCGAAGTTGTTTTTCGATCTCCTTTATTTTTCCATTTTTATTTCCAAAAATTTGAAGTGTTCGCCTCTTTCAAATGAAAATTTCAGATAAAAAAGGCGCCCCTGGGAAGGGCGCCTTTGACGGATCTCTTCTATCGGCCCGGATAATAGGTTCCAATATATTTGGACGGGTCCATAAACCTTCCGTTGATAATAATTTCAAAATGGCAGTGGTTCCCCATAAGCATTGCCAGTTGACCCACATATCCAATGATCTGCCCCTGTTGGACATAATCACCGTAAGACACTGCCAACTGACTCATGTGGGCATATGGGGTATAAATTCCATTGCCATGGCTAATTTTACATGAATGCCATAAGCGTAATACTGACGCACCGCCTTCACTACCGTGCCGGACGCGGCTGCCCGAATGACAGTACCCCGATTGGCCCCTATATCCATACCGGTATGCCCCAATAGCCGTTGATCCCACAGGTAACATGCTGTCCCCCGTCCACCGGCCAGATAAAGCTGCCGGAACTGCCGGCAGCGGGCCGCCAGAGGAACTGCTGAGCACCTGGATTGGTTCCGCAGTACCAACGGTTACAACTTGATCCACAGGCTCCTTCAAGACCACTGAATCCACTTCTGTACGGTCTTCTTCCAAACCGTTGATATAAACTACATCGGCAGTCACCAACCGCTTGCCCAATACACCGGAGCTGCGGACCGCCCTGATAACCTTTGGCATAGTTCGCATCTACCACTTCTTCTGTTCAAATGGAATATCCTCCTCCGTAAACCTCGGTCACCGTGCGTTTTATCGGTCAGAAAGTTAACCTGATTGGAAATCAGGACTTCCTGGGCTGACCGACAACAGGCTTTCCTCAATGCCGGGGTTAAGTGCCTTGAGCTGGGAATAGGGAATATCCATCTTTTGGGAAATCAGAGTAGGCGCATCGCCCCTCTACAACGGTATAGGTTACTTCTCCTTCTACTTCGGAGGTCAAAAACCGCTTCCATTTCCTCCGGCTCCACCAGACTGCTCAACAGATACAGGCCTTTGGAAAGCTCAACGTCCCTGAACAAAATCAACCCGCTCGTTTTCACTTCCGGTACGGTACTGATCCAGCATACTGTCAAGCAATGCACGAATCGGCGCTGCGTCTTCCACCGCGCCATAAAAACACCCCGTCCACATACAGGCCGCTGGCCTCCGTAATTTCATTGCCGGAAGCGGCAATGAGCTCATCGGCGATTTCATTAACGGTGGAAAGCTCCTCCTCATCAATCACCTTCAGCGTGTACTTGGAACCGTATCCAGCGGCGGCTGGTACTCCTCATAAACAATACGGCTCTGTATGATTTTTTTCCGATTCGTCAAAATCCGATTCTTTTTTCAATATAGCCGATCATCTTATCGTTATATTCCACCTCCAGCGCAAACCGAAGATTGGTATTTTCATGAATCAGACCAACCAATATAATGAAGCTGACTACCGGCGCAACATAGTTAAAAAACGGTGCCAAGGATCTTGCAAACAAGCCGCAGGCTTTCACGCCATATCCGGCTTTTTTCTTTGCGAACCGCTTTTTGGCCCCAGTTCTTCCCGCCAGCACCAAAGGCGTTCTTCCTGGCTTTGCCGAAGGCGCTGCACCTGACGGTACGGACGCATGGCGTCATTCACGGCAAAACGAAATTTACGACCGACAAGGGTCAGGCGTTTTTCATTTTCAGCTGAAACCCCAATCGGGTACGCACAGCAAAAACGAAACAAACGCTTCTTATAACGTCTGAAATAACGAATCAGCTGGACGCCGGTATAATAACAAAACCGATAGCTTTTTAAGGCGGCATTTGCGCCATATCCTGCAACGATTGATTTTTCGGCATACGCCGTTTGGCCGCAGGCATCTTTTTACCGGCATTCTGGCTGCTTTCCATGCATTCTCTCCTTTCTTTTCGCGTCACAGATGTTCCGCTTGATTTCTTCTCCATTATACACCCCTGGCTTTTTAATCAACCGAATTCACAAAAATGTAAAAAAAGTTGTGGTTAAACTCTATAAATATTTTTAAAAACTCAAGTATTTATTGTGCAAATTATGATTCAATGTGTTTTGTTTGTGATGAATCCATCCTTTTGGAAAACGCGGTTTCTTCCTTCAACGCATGCAAAATGGTTCTTTTCTCCGAAAAACTGGGGCCACATTTAAGAAAATTATTTTTGATATTCTTTAAAAAACGGCCTTACCGTCTGGAAGCATCCGGACAATAGAAAAACGCAGATCAAAAAAAGACACTCCAACAGAAGTGTCTTTTTTCACAAAGCGAACCGCGCGCTGGCGGCTTGTGCGGCAAACATCTGAAAATCAACAGCATCGTTTTTCTGGCCGGAATGGCCGCCAAAAGGCTTTTTCCGGATTTTTTAACGATTATCGCTCTTGGCCAGCCTGCCTCTCAAACCGGTTTCAGGATCCGGGTCATGCCGAATACCAATACAAAATAGATCACCGCGATGGACAAAAGCGGCGTATATAAATCGTATGTGGCACCGCCGACCCGTTCAGCCGCTTTGGTCAGATCGTTGACCGCCATCGTGCCGGCAATGGAGGTTTCCTTGACCAGCGTGATAAACTCATTGCCCAAAGCCGGCAGAATATTACGCACCGCCTGCGGGAGGATGATAAGCTGCATGACGGTTCCGTCCCCCAGTCCCAGCGAATTGCCCGCTTCAAACTGGCCTTTGTCCACCGAGTTGATGCCTGCTCGGATGATCTCCGCCACATAGGCGCCGGAGTTGACGCCAAAGGTGATGACCGCTACCAGAATCTTGTTCTGCACCGACGCTAATACCACCGTGTTCAAAACCAGCAGCTGCACATAGACCGGCGTTCCGCGAATCACCAGCACATAGGCATCCGACAGCCATTCCAGCGGGCGGAGAAACCGGTATTTTTTTCGCCATGTGCTTCACCACCGCCACGATTACGCCGATGGCCGTCCCCAACAATACGGCGAAAAAATGAAATTTCCAGCGTTGTACCAATGCCCTTGAGGAACGCTATGTAACGGTCCTTTTCAATAAAAAAGTACGATACAGGTTATGGCCCAATTCTGTCAGCCAATGCAAGCCTTCACTCCCCTTCGCTTCATAAAGCAATGCAAGGGAGGGATTTTCCCCATCCCTGCAAAGCAGTGGATTTTTTCCTTCGCTACAGGGAAGCTTCCGTATGGGTTTTGGTAAATTCTTCAATTTTTCCTTCCTCAATCAGCTGCTGCAATACGGCGTTCAGTGCCTCCGCCATTTCCGTGTTGCCCTTCTTTACCGCCATGGCGTATACATCCGTGAACAGCACCAGATCTAGAATCTCCAGCTCTTCTTTTATTTTGGGCGAGAATGGCTTCTGCCGGCATATTGTCCAGAATCATGCAGTCAATCTGCCCGTTTTTCAGATCTTCCGCCGCAACCAGATTTTTTTGTACGCACCCACGTTTTCAAAGCCCATCTCCTGGCAATACAGGTCGGCAGTTGTTGACTGCTGGACTCCAATTTTTACATTGGCCAGATCCTCTTCGCTCTGGATATCGGTAAATCCTTTTTCTCAACCAGGATCACCTGGTCCGATTCTGCATACTCGATGGTGAAGTCCATGGTCTCCAACCGTTCTTCCGTGATAGAAAACGCCCGCAGCTGTAAGTCGGCCGTCCCGTTCTGCGGGGCCAGCAATGCGTTGGTGAAATCCATGTCCTGGATCACCAGCTCCAGGCCGTAATAATCGGCGATTGCCTGCGCAATGTCTGCGTCAATTCCCACAACCTTTTCTCCCTCTACATATTCATAAGGCGCGAACCCCGCGTCTGTTGCCATCGTCAGCTTTCCGGGAGTCACCGTGTTCAGGGTAGGCGTTTCCGATTGCTGCTGGGAAGACGCCGCCGAATCGGAGGAATCTGCCGGTGCAGAAGAATTTGTGGTGCCGTTGCAGGCAACTAATGTCAGCAGCAGCATTGCCGCCAGAATCAGAGAAATTAATTTTTTTCATTGCCGTTCTCTCCTGTCATTCATTTGGTATGGTTTTATTATATGCATATTTTTTCTCATAAAATCAAGCATTTTTTGAAATATTATTCATTTTTATCCAATATTTACGTTTATATATGCATTTTCCATTGCCTTTTGAATGATTCATACAAAGGCGCTCAATCCGCTCTCCGCTGATCAGGTGGAGAAAATGGCAGCGAAAAAATGCAGTGCCTGGCGGCCGATCATCTTCGTATCACCGCCATACCAAGTGTCGCCTGCCAGCGGGTATCCCAAATAGGACATATGCACCCGGATCTGATGGGTCCGGCCTGTTTCCCCAGCCAAAGCCGCGCAAGGCTGTACCCATTTCCCTCGGCGAGAATCTCGTAATGCGTCACTGCACGCTGACCATCTGGGGAGACCTCGCGCAGAATATGCGTGGGGCTTGTCCGGCGAATCGGCGCGTCGATGGCGCCGGAACGCTGCCTCGGGGCATCCACAGAGAATCGCCAGATATTCTTTTTTTCTATCCCGCCTGCCAGGGACGCCGTGTAGGGATCCTTCGCCACACGACAATACCGGTTGTATCTATCCAGCCGGCTGACAGGCGGAAGGGAAGCGTCAGCCCCCGAGCGGCGCACAATGCGGCAAATACGTTGCCCAGCGTATCGTTTTTGATGCTTTTTCACCGGATGGCAGGGCATGTCCCAGGGCTTGTTGGAACACAACCAGCGATTCGTCCTCATACAACACCGGAACTCGTACTGCCAGTGGGACAGCCGTTGTTTCCCTCTCCGGCCAGCGCAGGGTGATCTGATCTCCAGCCCATACCAAATCAATCGTGCGGAGCAGATTTTTCACCGCGGAGCAGGGCCCAGGGCGGATCCAGCTTTTTAAGGTTTTGATCAGCCGGGAGGAAACCCTTTTCCCCGGCGCAGAAAATCGTTGGCTGTGCATCCGTCAAATGGAGCCGGAACCTCAAAGACAAGCTCGCCCAAGTCCATTCCTCCTTTTTCCATACAAAAAGGCGGCTGGAAGCAGCCGCCTTTGAAATCAGGCAAATTTTGTTTTTTCTCACCTTTTTGCGCAGTCGCGATTGCCGCATGTCAATCGCCAGACCTTAACGCTCCAGCCTTCCGGACCGGGGATGCGCCCCCACTGGATGCCAGTCAGCTGGTCATACAGTTTTTGGGAAATCGGGCCGATTTTGCCGCCGCTCAGCTGCAGGACATGTTCGTTGAGCTCGCTTGGGGGGAAATCACCGCCGCCGTACCGCTGCCAAACGCCTCTTCAAACGGCCATCCCTTTCCCTGGCTGCAACAGCTCATCTACCGACAGGCGCCGCTCGCTAACCTGATATCCCCAGCTTTTCAATAGCTCGATACAGGATTTGCGAGTGATACCAGGCAGGATGCTGCCCGTGAGCATCGGCGTTACAATCTCGTCTCCAATGACGAAAACACGTTCATCGCGCCAACCTCTTCAATATATTTGGCGTTCCACACCGTCCAGCCACAGAACCGGGAATAACCTTGTTCATGGGCAATCTCCTGTCCTTTTTAACGAACAGGCGTAGTTACCGCCGGTCTTAGCCTCTCCCATGCTGCCGCCGCGGACTGCGCGCGGACATACTTGGTTTCCACATAGATTTTTAACCGGATTAAAGCCCTGGGGATAATAAGCTCCAGAAGGAGACAGTACAATTAAAAAACAGGTAGGTTTGGGAAGAATCGGTGCCCAGCTTTGGCTCAGTGGCAATGATAAACGGCGGATATACAAAGAGGTGCCTCCGCATGGGGAACCCACTTTGTCCAGCTCCACCAATTTCTTCAGAGCTTCCAAACAAAAGCGCTTCATCCAGCTGTGGAATGCACATCCGGTCATTGAACGGTTGATGTTTGAAGTTTTCTTCCGGGCGAAACAGCAAAATCTGGCCTTGTCTCCCCTGGTAAGCCTTTCAACCCTTCAAACACCTCCTGACCATAGTGTGGAGGCATTTGGCAAAAAGGATCCAGTTCAATGGGGCCATAAGGTATGATTCTGGGATCATGCCATCCCTTTCCTCGGTATAGTCCATAATAAACATGTGATCGGTAGTAACGGCGCCTAAATCCCAGTTTTGCCTTTTTCATCCTGCGGCTTCTCTTTTCGGTGCAGCCGCACAATCTTGATTTCACTCATCTTTGATTCACACCTTTTTTTCATTGATTCTTTGGGCTGTCAAGCTTTTTCAATATGTGTTTCATTTTAGCACTTTAACGCGCAGGATACAAGTGTTTTCCTCCAAAAGGATTGTGCGCCAGTAGCTGTTTTGTTCATATCTGCCGGGATCTTCAAAAAAAAAGGCGCGGTGTGGAAAAATACGGCCTAAGCCCGCCGAACCATTCACACCGCGCTGCATTTTTTGAAACAAACAAACTTAGAAGGTCAAACCGTAAGTCAGCATGGTATCGGCGATTTTCAAAAGCCCGCCGCGTTTGCACCGACAACCAGATTACCTGCCGCGCCGAATTCCTTTGAAGCATTGTACGAATTATGGAAAATACCGATCATAATATCCTGCAGCTTTTTGTCTACCTCCGAAGCTCCATCCATAGCGCATGGAATTCTGGCTCATCTCCAGCCCGCTGGTCGCCACACGCTGTCGCATTGGCCGCTTTTGTTGGCCAAATAAAACGCCTTTGGCCAAAAACAGCTCCACCGATTCTCAGGGTGCTGGGCATATTTGCGCCTTCAGCAACGGCGATTACACCTGTTTTTCACCAACTGTTTTGCCGCCTCGCCGTCCAGTTCGTTCTGTAGCGCAGGGCAGCGCAACGTGGCATGGAACCGACCAGATCCCCGGCAGCCCTCAGTATATTCCGCACCGGAAACCTCCTGCACATTCGAAATTCTTCCGCGGCACCTCCTGATTTGCTTTATCACATCCAGCCGGATCCCCTGCCGGATCGTAAACATAGCCGGAAGAATCGCTCATGGCAATCACCTTTTCCGCCCAGCTGCTGGGTTTTTTCAGCCGCGTAAATCGCCACATTGCCAGAACCGGAAATCACTACGTTTTTGCCTTTGATCGAATCCTGCTTCATGTTTTGAGCATCTCTTCGGTAAATACAAAAGGCCATAAACGGTTGCCTCTTTTCCGCACCAGAGAGCCGCCGTAGGTCAGCCCCTTTCCAGTCAATACGCCGGTATGTTCATTTTTGATCTTTTATACTGTCCGTATAAAAAAACCGATTTCCCGTGCGCCCACGCCGATATCTCCGGCAGGGACATCCGTATCCGGCCCGATATGGCGGCACAGTTCTGTCATAAAGCTTTGACAAAAACCGCATGATTTCACCGTCAGACTTTGCCTTTGGGATCGAAATCAGAGCCCTCCCTTGCCACCGCCCATGGGCAGGCCAAGAGAGTTCTAAAACACTGCTCAAAGCCTAAAAATTTAATGATCAGCGTTGACCGATTTGATGCAGCCGAAGGCCTCCTTATAGGCCAATCGCCGAATTATAATTGCTGTACCCGGTAACCACGGTTGACCTGACTTTGCCATTGTCATCCACCCAGGAAACACGGAACTGCAAAAAACGCCGGCTCGACGATCCGCTCTACAATCCCGGCTTTGATATCCGGCCGTTTTTCCACCACTGGTTCCAGCGATTCCAGAACCTCCTGCACCGCCTGCAAAAAACTCCGGTTCTGCCCTGGTCTCTTTAAACTTTTGCAAACTTTTTTCATAAACCATTTTCCTTTCATCATAAGCGCAATAATATTCATGTATCAAAGCCATTGCATTTTTGCAAGATTTTTACCATATCAGTTCCTGATCATCTGTGGCGAACACAGCCACAATAAAAATATTCATGTATCCATTATACTGTTCCATAAAAACAATTTCCAACTGGTGCAGGATGTATTGCATTCGCAAAGGGCAGAGTGCCGGATAACGTCCGGTGGAGGCAACTCCCAGGCCAGTGCAACAGAAATAAACCGCTTCCCCTTGGGAAGTAAGGGTGGAAAGGCGATACACATCAAAATTCCCAGGCAGCATGCAACCCATGTCAGCATTTTCATCACCCGTTATCCCGACGGGGAATTCCTGGTTTCCCAAACGGGATTTTTGTTCCTTTGCCTCCCGCAGCAAAAAACGATACCGGGCGGCAAGCGCATTGATTCATAAATATAGCTCTCTACCAAGTCCTCATCGGTAGTCATATTAAAATTCGAGTCGACCCGCTCAATCTGCGCGCGCAAAAGCTCCAGATCCCGCAAACCCCCGGTACTGCTCCATCGCCTCCCTGATCTTCTTTTTCCTTGGCGAACAGCTTAATATTTTTTAAAATACCTCCATATCTTTTTCCGCCTTCAAAAAAAGTCTATGCGGAAAGCTTGGGCATTTATGCCAGCATACAAATTCCCCAAGCGGTTATCCGGCAAGTTCCGGCACATACTATAGATAAATTCTGATGGGGAGGAAATGATATGAAAACTTTGGCACTGGGGGAGCGCTACTGCCCTGCCCAGCAGAAAATGTTCCGGTTGAGATCTGGTGGGATAATGACGGCAATCGTCAGAACAATGCCTGAACCAGACAAACTGCTCGCATTAAGGAAGGTTATACCGACCGACACGGCGCTCCCCCTGTGGAACCCTTTAAAATAAATCAAAGCCCCTGCCAAATCATCAGGCAGAGGGCTTTTTCGTCGATTTTTCTGTTTTTCCTTCCGGTGAAGGACTCCCTTCCAGCACAAAGTTTTGCTCCGTCAAACGAACTGGCTGCATCCTACAAATTTTCCAAATCGGCGTTCAGGCCTCCTGGGAATCCATCCCCTTGAGCTGATCTCGCTCATGATCCGATGGACCAAGTCAGGATAACGGCGGATGGGCGCATGGGGAATATTTAGAAAGCAATCCAAAAATGCCCCTTTGTTGACCTCAGAATAGCAGGCCTTTTGCCATTGACCGCAGCAACTGGCTGTTGACCAGCATTCGTGGTTATTTGGTGCCTTTGATCGCCTTTAAGATTTTTGCAGTTCGTAGCTGTCTGACCTCTGGTTTGATCTTGCCGCATCCAGGCTCAATACCTCTTCAGCAGCTCAGCCAGCGCCTCCAGTTTCGCCGAAGGGTTTTCGCCATGATCCGAACAAAACGGGAGCCCCGCTCCAGGCCGAAAGAAGCCGCTGCCTCATTGGCCAGCATAATTCTTCGATGATCCCTCTGATTCTCCAAGCTTTGACGGGGAAGGATGTCCTTCACACGGCCATCCTCCTCCCTTTTTTACTCAGAATCTTCGCCTCAGTCGACCTTAGATCCAAAATTGCTTTGCTGTGATCATGGCTGGCGAAACTATGACAGTTCTTCATCTGTAGCACCGGTTCCAAACCGTATTTTTTGCGGATTTCCTTTCTGCCGTAACACCGTCTAAAAATCCGGTTGACTTTACTGTATACGCCTCCACCCGGGAGCGGATTACCGCTTTTGCGAAAAGCATACTGCGTTTTTCAGGGCGCCATCCGAATCCAGGTGCATCAGCGCCGAAAGGCCAGCCGGTCTTCCTGGGGGATTCAAAGAACAGATCCCATTAAGTTCCTTGGCAGCATGGGAATCAGATGGCTTAATATACCGAAGGCAACCAAACGCTTCCGCGTCCAATGACTGTGGATTTGACGTAATACATCGTCCGCAATGTGAACGCCCAGTTCCCATCCATCCTCCCACCGAACCAGGGAAACGGCGCTCGTCGATGTCCTTGTATCTGCGCCGTCGATGGTAAAATGATTTCCCCTGCAGTCCAGAACTGGGTCCTGTCGATCTCCCGCTGGGGAAATCCCTTTCCCGTAATCCGCCTCGCGCTTCCTCCAGCACCTGAGAAGGAAACTGCTGGACATTATCCGCCACCGCCTTCACAGCAGACCGCAGCCAGCTGGCTGAACCAAACACCGCCGTCACAGCCGCTCGGTGGTCAAAATGTTCCGCCCCCGTTTGGCAATGCGGGCTGACACCTTGTCTCCCTTCCTTTACCGCCGGTTTCGTTCTTATAAATGGAACAGGCCCTTTTTCATCCTGCGCATCGGGGTATACCACCGGCATCCCATTTTCTACCCGAGGTTCCGGTAAAATGATAATCGGCCTCTCCAGAATACGCACCTCGCCCTCCTTTAAATTGCCGCGTCCCTGCCGCACCGTGATTTTTACGCGGTCGCCTGGCAGGGCCCATCGAGATAGCGGCCAGGGATAAAACATCCTCCTGCGCTTCGTCAGGTCGAGCGAATCCAAACCCTTCGGTTACCTTTACTATAACCGCTTCGGCGGTTTGTCTCGGCAGACCGGGCAATAGCGGCCCTTTTTTGTTGAATGGCGCCGCTTTTTACCATACCGGCCAGCACCAGAAAAAACGCTTCTGTCTGATGGCCTGATCCCGCCTGTTCCTGTAGAGATTTTTGGCAGAAGCACCCGGTTTTCCGCCCGCTCTAACACGCGGATGATTTCCTTTTTGAAAATCCGGCCGGATCATCGGCTTTTTCCAGAGCTGCGCGGCCGGCTGGCCTTCTTTTTTGATTTTTTGATTGTATTTCATTTTTTGTCCTTTCCAATTCTCTCTTTCTTTTTCATTCTTCCACATTTTGACCGAAATAAAATCCTTTGCAAAATCTCCAGATTTTTCAGGCAAACTCTTTGAAGGCAAGGTATTCATTGTGAAAAGCCTCAGTGGTGGCTTTGCCATTATTAAAATAAAATGCTCAAATCCAAACCAGAAAGCTACAATCAGAAAATGTAACTGATCAATTTCTGGTATTTGGAAAGGAGCACATCCAGCGTCTTTGCCTGTTCTTGCTATAACCCTGGGGCTGAGCACCGCCCAGCCGCTCGCGCCGCCGCCTTTTCCTCCTAGCAATACGTAACTGAACGAAGCATACTGA
>VOFC01000166.1_pt1 | contig 32526 bp, 35 predicted proteins | sample 5384161 | NCBI WGS metagenome assembly VOFC01 (sample SAMN12384722, study PRJNA508395) | human gut metagenome | isolation source: healthy gut B | host: Homo sapiens
CCGGCGGCAGCGAAATTGCCCCCATTACGCAGGACTACGGCACGGCAATAACCGCACCTGCGAATCCGACAAGAGAGGGTTACATCTTTATGGGTTGGGATAAGGAAATTCCCAAAACCATGCCTGCCGAGAATATGACCATCAAGGCGCTGTGGAAAGACATCGAAAAAAGCCCACGGGCAAAATTAAAATCAGCGAGAACAGTTGGAAAGCGTTCCTCAACAATATCACCTTCGGGCTGTTCTTTAAGGACACGCAAACGGTGACCATCAACGCAGCCGACAACAGCGGGGAGGCGGTTACGGTTGAATATCTGCTGTCGGCTAAAGAGCTTACCAAAGCGGAGCTTGACGGCATGACCTTCACAGCGTACACCGCACCGTTCGGCATTGACCCCGATAACGAGTACATTATCTATGTCAGACTGACCGATAAGGCGGGCAATACGGACTACATCTGCTCGGACGGCATCGTGCTTGACGGCACAAGCCCCGTTATTACCGGCATAGAAAACGGCAAGACCTACTGCGAGGCACAAACCATCAACGTTGATGAGAAGTATGTCAATACCGTCACCGTGAACGGAAAGAAGTTCACACTTGACGAAAGCGGCAGCTTTACCCTTGCTCCGGCAGACGGCGAGCAGAAAATCGTTGTCACCGACAAGGCGGGCAACACCGCCGAAATGACCGTAACGGTCAACGACGGGCACACCTTCGGCGAGTGGACATCAAACGGCGACGGCACACACACCCGCCAATGCACGGCAGACGGCTGTACAGAAGGCGTAGAAACGGATAATTGCACCGATGAGGATAAAAACCACATATGCGACATTTGCGGAAATATAATCTCCAACCATGAGGATGCGAATCAGGATCACGTCTGTGACCGCGTCGTACGTTCAGGAGGCGGCTCCGGTTTCTATTCGTACCCTCCGGACAGAGCGACCAGGATGACAGCATACCGTCCGGTTCTGGAAATCGCGCTTGCCTACGGAATGGAGTACCCGCAGAACTACATGAAAGCCGTTACCCTGAACCTGAACGGCGGCAGTGTCGGCGGGAATACCGGTGACATCAGCATCGTCGTCAAAAACATCGAGGTGCTGGACCCCTCTTACCCTGCCGTTACCTTTCTCGCACCGACAAAGGAGGGACTGACCCGTCCCGACGGCAACACCGGCACCTATTTCATGTGGCGCGGAGACAACGGAGAACTTTACGCTCCCGGCGACGCGGTTCCGAACGAGGTGAACTCGCTTACGGCGCTCTGGGTAGAGCACGGCCACTGCGTCTGCGGTGGGGACGCGGACTTTGACGGGCATACCTCGCATACAGCGGTGGAATGGACGGCATGGGACAAAACCGACTCGCTCCCCACGACGGCGGGCAACTACTATCTCAAAAACGACATTCTCATCGACGGGCAGTTCGAAATCAATGAAAGTGTGAACATCTGTCTGAATGGAAAGAAGATCCGGGCGGGCAGCAGTATTCCCGAAAACCGGTATATGCTCACCGTGAAGGGAAGCAACGCACTGACCATTACCGATTGCGGAGGGAACGGCACCATCGTGGGTGCGGATACAAAAAGGTATCTCCGTCACACAGGACGCGACCCTCACTATGTACGGGGAACCATCCGGGACTTCCTGTGCGGCGTCGGGGTCAGCGGAACCTTCCGTATGACCGGCAATGCGCACATCACCGCCTGCCGGGAATCCGGCATTTCCTGCACGGCGCATATGGAAGGGGCACGCAGGTCTACCTTTCCGGGAACGCCGCAGTGACGGACTGCGTTTCCTCCGCGAGCGGTTCCGGCGCGGGAATCCACATCAATTCGGGATCGACGCTCTTCCTTTCCGGCAACATCCGGTTCTCCGGCAACCGCTATCAGAACCCGGATACCGGGGAAACATGGGGAGATGACATTCTGATTGATTACGGTGCCATCTGGTCTTTTGTAAGCAACCCGAGGAAATATGAGTACCCGCCCGTCCGGATAAACGGGACCCTTGACAAGGACTTGCAGATCTCGTTCAATGTGGGATGGAATTTGCAGGAAGCCATGGCGACCAGAATCAAAACCAATCCCGTCCGGCTCATCGGGGGCGAAAACTACACACTGACAGCCGCCGACCTGACGCATTTTATCACTACGCGGAACGCATGGGAGGGTTATATCTTTGCCTATGACGAAGAAACCTCCGGGATCGTCATGCGACTTGACCACTACCACTGCGTCTGCGGCGGGAATACCGCTGTCGGCGACCACACGTCGCACATCGACATGGGCTGGGCACCGTGGGCCGGGACCGACGACCTTCCCTGTAACTACAACAGCGTCATCTACTCCACAATCAAGGACGGTTACTGGTACCTGACGGACGATGTAACGCTTGACAGGGGAGTACAACGGCTCTTTCTCGGACTGCATGCGCCTTTGCCTGCACGGCAAAACGATCACGCTGACGGAAAACGCCTGCATAAAGATCACCAAGGGCGAGCTGATAATCACCGACTGCACGGGACAGGGCAAGATCGTCTTCCCGAAGGACGGCATCGCGGTCGAAAAAAAATATCAGGCCGGCAAGCTCACGATCTTCGGAGGCACGATCCGGGGCAGCGCCAACGGAGATTCCGACCGGACCGGCATCCGGGTCATGAACGGCGCGGAATTTCTCATGTACGGCGGCGTTATTGAAAAATTCGGACACGGCGTCGGTGCGGAAGGCGCATTCACCATGTACGGCGGGACCATCCGCGACTGCCACGTGATCGGAAACGGCGGCGGCGTTCTGGTAAGTACCGGCGGCGCCTTCCTCATGAAGGGAGGCAGCATCAGGACTGCTCTGCATGGAACGGCGGCGGTATCTGCGCGGACGGCGGCACGCTGACACTGGCGGGCGGTACGATTTCGGAGTGCTCGGCAATCACAGCGGGCGGCGGCATTGCGACGTTCGACTTTACCGCCTTTGAACTGGGCGGAACTGTTATCAGCGATTGTGAAGCATGGCAGGGCGGCGGGGTCCGTTCGCTGTCCTCCTCGGCGCAAGCCGTGATGACCGGCGGAAAGATCACCGGATGCCGTAGCACCGACCCGAGATGCAATGCTCTCTACCTCGGCGACAACATAGACTTCCGGGCGCTTGGCGGCAGGATCGAAGGCACCGTCTGTACGGAGGACGGCACAAAAATCACCGGCTCCGCTACCGGAACTATCTTCACCGATGTGGTCTACCATGCGTTCAACGCGGGAACCTTCAGCGGTCTCCGGTTTGAGGGGAACGGCAGGATCGTTTACGAATACCGCGTATACTATTACTCGGCAAGCGGCATTCTCCTTTACATAAACAATGAAAACGCAGGTGACGTATACGGCGACGGTACAGTATCCTATGACGACGCTGCCAAGACACTGACGCTGAACGGCGTGACGCTGACCGGGCAGCAGATGCTCGGCGCAACGGACCTCCCCGACACCCTGACCGTGGTACTCATCGGAAACAACGTTTTTGAAAACGACAAGCGCGGGATTAGCCACACGGGTGGCGACCTTCTCATCAAAGGACCGGGGCGCTGCGCGCCGGGTGGATCGAAAACAAAAACGATATTATCATTGAGAGCGGCGACATTGTGCTTGACAGCCGGGGAACGGCTTCCGGCGCTTTGGGAACTTACGATAACAGACTGGTCGTGAAGGGCGGCACGCTCACGCTGATCGGCGATCCCTCCGCGCTGTATCGGAACGGCGCACATACCGTCATTGCCGACCTGATCCCCGGTATGCGGATGCTCGCGGGCAATGCCGCGGACGGCTCCGATGCTACGGAGATCAGCGATGAAACCTATGAAGACAAGACATATCTCCGCTTTGAAGCGCGGACCTATCGCGTCATCTTTGCCCCCGGCAACGATGGAACGGGCAGTTCCACAACGATCATCAAGGACTACGACACCACCGTGACCCTTCCCGGCGCGCTCTTTACCCGCACCGGGTACACGCAGACCGGCTGGAGGAACGCTGACGGCACCAAGACCTACCCGCTCGGCGGAACATACACGGAAAATGCGGGAATCACGCTCTACCCGGTCTGGACACCAAACCGCTACACCATCACCTTTGACACCGCAGGCGGCAGCGATATTGCTTCCATCACGCAGGACTACGGCACGGCGATCACCGCCCCTGAAGTCCCAACAAGAGAGGGTTACACCTTTATCGGATGGGACAAAGGAATCCCCAAAACCATGCCTGCGAAAAACATCACAATTACGGCGAAATGGAAAGATGTAGAAAAGCCCACGGGCGAAATTAAAATCAGCGGGAACAGTTGGAAAGCGTTCCTCAACAACATCACCTTCGGTCTGTTCTTTAAGGACACGCAAACGGTGACGATAAACGCCGCCGACAACAGCGGTGATGCCGTTAAGATCGAATATTTGCTGTCGGCTAAATAAGGAAGTTGACCGAAACGGAACTTGAGTGCTGCATTTACAGCATACACCACACCGTTCGGTATCGACCCCGATAACGAATATATTATCTATGTCAGACTGACCGATACGGCGGGCAATACGGACTACATTTGCTCGGACGGTATCGTGCTGGACGGAACAAGCCCCGTGATCACCGGCATAGAAAACGGCAAGACCTACTGCGAGGCGCAGACGGTTACGATCACCGAGAAATATGTGGATACCGTCACCGTAAACGGAACGGAGGTCACGCCTGACGAAAACGGCAGCTTTTACCCTTGCTCCGGCAGACGACGGGCAGAGAATCGTTGTCACCGACAAGGCGGGCAACACCGCCGAAATGACCGTGACGGTCAACGACGGGCATACCTTCGGCGAATGGATATCCAACGGCGACGGCACGCACACCCGCAAATGTACGGTGTACGGCTGCAGCGGGCTTGAAACAAAGGATTGCTCCGGCGGCAAAGGCGACCTGCACTGCGGAAAGGGCGGTATGCGGGAGGCCTGCGGAAAGGCTTACGGCGAACTCAACGCGAACAATCACGCCAACCTCAAGCATATTGACGCAAAGGCGGCGACCGAGGATGCCGAGGGCAATATCGAGTATTGGTACTGCGAAGGCTGCGGAAAGTATTACGGCGACAAGGACGGCACAAGGAAATCCAAAAAAGCCGACACCGTAACGGCGAAGCTGCCGCAGACTCCCCCGACCGGCGACACAAGCAACCTTGCTTTGTGGTTCACACTGCTGTTCATCAGCGGCGGCGCTTGCACGGCGCTTACCGTAAAACGCAAATACAGACACGGAGGTAACGCAAAATGAAAAACGAATACTCAGCATCCTGCTCACCCTTTGTATGGTGCTATGCCTTGTGCCGATAACGGTTTTTGCCGCAGGCGGTGCAAAAGCCATTCTGCCCGGTACGAGCGCCCAAAGCATATTAAAGATCGACCAAAGCAGGCTGTCCTTTGCGGGGCATGAATGGTGGGTGATCGGCCAAAAGACCGACAAAAGCAATAATGCGCCCATCATTACCCTGCTTGCGGTAAACAATGATTTCGGAGATGTCCGTTCCGCACGGGGAGCGACGGGCCGTTTGAAAATGCAAGACGCTACAGCGAGGACAACGGTTATTATGCCAACAACCCGTCCGATATGTCGCAATGGAGAAAGCCCAATGAGTATGCGGGAAGCACCTTGCAGCAGAAAATGGTTTCCCTGACCGAGGCGATCCCCGAAAAGGAGCAGGCGGTCATCCGCCCCAAGGACATCACCGAGGGAATCACCGGGCAGGAGGTCAAAGCGCAGAAGCTCTGGGCCTTGTCGCAAGAGGATAGTATTTATTTGTACAGAAATTCGTGCAAGTACGCTGCACAGTGGTGGACGCGTTCTTCCAATGAGGTTTACGGCTACGGATCGTGGACGATTAATCCCGATGGCAGAAGCGGCAGCGCCCTCAACGTGGACTACGATGCTGCCGTGCGGCCTGCCATGGAGCTGGATCTGTCCTCCGTTCTCTTTATATCTGCTGCCGAGCACGGAAAAGTTGCAGATTTAACGACCCCGATCGCCGAATACGCCGGAGATGAATGGAAGCTGACCTTGCATGACAGCGACCGCGACGATTTTACGGCAAAGACGGTGCTGGTCAACGGTAGTGTGCTGGAGGTCGAATACAAGAACGCAAAAGTGGGCGATAATGAATATATATCTGCCGTTATTAAGGATGCGGACGGGAGCATTTCCCGCTATACACGCGTTGTGCAGCTGGACGGCACGACAAACGGTACACGCGGCAGGGCAGCGATTGACCTGACCGGCATAGACATGACCGGCAAGACGCTCTGCGTGTTCAACGAGCAGTTTAACGGCGATCATAAGACCGACTATGCCGGCGCACTTCGGGAAGTGAAGCTGACGGACGAGATCGACGAGCAGTTCACCCTCGCCCCCGGCGACAGATACTATTTTGATTTATCGGCGATGAATATTCCCGGAACAGCAAACGGCGATCTGCCGGACAGCACCCTGCACTATGTGCCTTTCACCTATGTGGGTACGGTGAATGCATATTCATTGAAAAATGAAGCCGACAACGATACCACTTCTTACGAACATAGCTTGTTTATTGCGAACTACAATGTAACGCATACGGCAAGCTGGGATGCCCTGAATACCGCGGGTCTGCTTTTCGGCAAGGACTATGCTGGCGGCGGCGTAAACTATACGCTGCGTGCCCCATCTGCGGGTTTTCACTATTCCTACGATCAAAATGTCGGCGGTACCCCGAGAAATAATGAGTGGGATGTGATTCTGGACAAAGCAAAACAAGGTAACAATGACAATACAAATGGCTATGTCAAAAACTGGCAGGATATATATTCCTGGGGGCAAGATAAAAGCAGCGCTAGCTCGCCATCGTCGTTCACTCCGTGGATACCGATCTTCTCGCTACTGGTACATTGAATCTGCAACGCGCGCGGACGCAACCTTCGGTTTCCGCCCCGTCCTTGAGTTGCCGACAGGTCTTGCCGCCGACAGCCTGAAAATAGTAGAGCTGCGAACGGGTGAATTTATGCCCGGCGAGCAGCAGAACAGCATCAATATCATCGTTAAAAAGGGTGAGAGCTTTCAAAGCGCCCTCTGCCGACGGGACTGCCCCTTTCCGATGGCATCTCTGCCGACACGCCTATGTGGTGGGTAGACGAAAACCTAAACTTCAACAAGCCCGGCGATACCGTTCCCGCAGATGTTTCGGCACTTACCGCTTTATGGGGCGGCTTCGGTCTGTTTTTGGATCGCGGCGACGGCGAGGTCGAGGTCACACCGGACAATTATACCGATATTTTCGGCGACGGAACTGCCTCCTTTGTTCTGCCTAAGGGCAAGAACTTTAGTACACTTTAGGGATTCAGTGGACCTGACAGGCAAGGATATTTTGGAAATTTATTCGACCGGCAGGCTTGAAAGGTACGGCAGTGTTTTCCCGAATCTGAAGCTCACGAATGCCGACCTGACCTCTGTGAGGCTGAGCGAAGAGTATATCGGAGATCAAAGTCCGCTCTTTGTCACGCTGGACGGAAAGAATACCGTCGGAAGCCTGAACGGAATTATCGAGAGCGATAACACCCTTTGCGTTATCGGCAACGGCTCGCTGACGCTGAACGGCGCACTGACGCTTTGGCAATACACCCAGTATGGCGGCGGCAGCGTCACCATGACGGACGGGCTCACGGCGTACTATCTTACCGTAGACAGCGGCTCGCTTACCGTAACGGGCGATCCGCAGGCCATTACGCTGGCGAATCAAGCTCTCGGCGATCTGCAAATGGGCGACGGTGTGCGGCTGTTCACGGGCTCTTCGGCGCAGGATGCCACAGAAGCTGTTATTCCGCAGCTTTCCGCTGAAATGCAAGAACTGTATCAGCGCTATCTGGCGGATGACAACACGCTGACAAATGAAGAGTTTGCCGCGCTGAACAACGCACTCATAGAGCGGGTTAACGCTATCTCCCGGCAGCTTCCGGGCAAGGCCTATGTGCGTATCACAAACGCTTGGGATGTGACCTATCAGCCCGGCACAAACGGCTCGGGCAATGCGGTCACAGATATTAAGTTCTATAACGATGCTCTCACGCTGCGAGGCGCTTTGTTCACACGCACGGGGCACACGCAAGTTGGCTGGGCGACCGTTGACGGCGGCGAAAAGGTGTACGGCTTTGATGATGTTTATACCAAAAACGAGGCGCTGACGCTCTATCCTGTGTGGAACACGAATAAATACACAATCACCTTTGACACCGCAGGCGGCAGTGAGATTGCCTCCATCACGCAAAACTACGGCACGGCGATTACCGCGCCTGCCGACCCGACAAGAGAGGGCTACACCTTTAACGGCTGGGATAGGGAAATTCCCGGAAACCGTGCCTGCCGAGAATATGACTGTCACGGCACAGTGGGAAATCAATCGGTACACAATCACCTTTGACACCGCAGGCGGCAGCGAGATTGCTCCGATCACGCAGGACTACGGCACGAATATTGCCGTCCCTGCCGACCCGACAAGAGAGGGCTACACCTTTATCGGCTGGGATAGGGAAATTCCCGAAACCGTGCCTGCCGAGAATATGACTGTCACGGCACAGTGGGAAATCAATCGGTACACAATCACCTTTGATACCGCAGGCGGCAGCGAGATTGCTCCGATCACGCAGGACTACGGTACGGCGATCACCGCCCCTGCCGACCCGACAAGAGAGGGTTATACCTTTATGGGCTGGGACAGGGAAATTCCCACGACTATGCCTGCGAAAAACATCACAATTACGGCGAAATGGAAAGATGTAGAAAAACCCACGGGCGAAATTAAAATCAGTAATAACAGTTGGAAAGCGTTCCTCAACAACATCACCTTCGGGCTGTTCTTTAAGGACACGCAAACGGTGACGATCACCGCAGCCGACAACAGCGGTGAGACGGTAACGGTTGAATATCTGCTGTCAGATAAGGAATTGACAAAAGCGGAGCTTGACGGCATGACCTTCACAGCGTACACCGCACCGTTCGGCATTGACCCCGATAACGAATACATTATCTATGTCAGACTGACCGATAAGGCGGGCAATACGGACTACATTTGCTCGGACGGCATTGTGCTTGACGGCACAAGCCCGGTTATCACCGGCATTGAGGACGGCAAAATCTATTGCGAAGCACAGACGGTCACCGTTGACGAGAAGTATGTGAACACCATCACCGTGAACGGCACAGAGGTCACGCTTGACGAAGGAGGCAGCTTTACCCTCTCTCCGGCAAACGGCGAGCAGAAAATCGTTGTCACCGATAAGGCAGGCAACACCGCTGAAATGACCGTTACGGTCAATGACGGACACACCTATCGGTGAATGGGTATCAAACGGCGACGGCACCCACACCCACCAATGCACGGTGGACGGCTGCAACGGACTTGAAACAAAGGATTGCTCCGGCGGCACAGCCATCTGCACCGAAAAAGCGGTATGCGAAGTCTGCGGAAAGGCCTACGGCGAGCTTGATCCGAAGAACCACACCAACCTCCAGCACATCCCGGCCAAGGCGGCGACCGAGGACAGCGAGGGCAACATCGAGTATTGGTACTGCAGCGGCTGTGATAAGTATTACAGTGACAAAGACGGCACCAAGGAAATCCCAAGGCCGACACCGTAACGGCTAAGCTGCCGAAGTCTCCCCAAACCGGCGACAACATGCTAATCGCTTTGCTGTTTGTGGCGGTCTTGCATTGCATAAGACGCAAAAAGTCATATCGACCCGGAGGTAATGCAAAATGAAGAAGCGAATACTCAGTATAATACGCAAAAAAATGTATCGACTGCCTTGTGCCGACGGGTTCTCATCAAGGGAAACAGCCGTGAGGACAGCCTGACGGTCACGCTTCCCGGAACGACGGACGGGTATAAGTTCGCTTATGCCATTTCAATGGGAAACTGTGAAATCCGTAACTGCTCGGTAGATATCATGGTGATCGGCGGTATGCAAAATGCCGGCGACAACATCGCGATCCGTGTGTCACGGAAAACAACTGACTTTCGACTGTTGAAAACCAAAAAACAATCCAAGAGTGCCGCCGACTCATACATTATTGCGGGTCGGCGGCACTTTCTTGGCCTTATGGATTACATTTTTTGCATGGATCGTAGCACAAGACCTCCGATTAGCCGGAGGCCTTGCATCCTTTTAAATTCGAACAATCATCCGAATTAAATTAGTTTTTTCTTCCTTACAATCGCCGCAACAAGCGAAACAATATTCCAAAGAAGAGACACTCCGGAAAGAGAAACTGCTGCGGTTGCAAGAGGCTTGGAAACACTGACTTTATCGCTGATCGCGGAAATGTTGCCGGCGTTCAGCGTTGTGTTGTCGGTCAGGGTTATTATTAGGTCTCCACCGTCGTCAATGCGACATCCTTTAATACCAAGACCGTCTTTTTCCGTCCTTGCCATCTTTGCCATTGGTACCATCTTTACCATTGACACCATCTTTCCCGTCCGTTCCGACGATTTTTCCGAGATTGGTTATAACTCCGTCGGTAAAGGTGAGGATAAGATTACCGTCTGCGTCGATATGAGCGGACTTGATTCCGGTACCGTTAATGCCGTTGGTTCCTGCAGTACCGGCTTCGCCCTTTGCACCGACTACTTTCCCGAGGTTATGCACAGTGTCGTCGGTAAGGGTGATGATTAGATTGCCGTTTTCATCGATTTCGGTGGTTTTTACACCGATTCCGACATTGCCCGTATCGCCCTTGTCACCTTTATCTCCGGTCACCCGTCCGGCATTGTGTACGGTCTCATCGGTAAGAGTGATAATCAAATTGCCGCTTTCATCAATCATAACGGATTTAACACCAACGCCATTCATGCCCTGTTCGCCTTTATCTCCGACGACCTTTCCGAGATTATGCACGGTATTGTCTGTGAGAGTTATGACCAGATTTCCGTTTTTGTCAATCACAGCGGATTTAACTCCTACTCCTGCGGCACCGGGAGCACCTGTTTCGCCTGGGGCGCCCTTTATCTCCGACCACTTTCCCGAGGTTATGCACGCTGTTGTCTGTAAGTGTTATGACCAGGTTTCCGTTTTCATCAATTGCGACGGATTTAACTCCTACTCCTGCGGCACCGGGAACACCTTGTTCGCCCTGACTTCCGTTATCTCCGGTGACCTTTCCGAGGTTTAACACCGTGTCGTCGGTAAGCGTAATAATGAGGTTACCGCTTTCGTCAATAATTGCTGATTTGATTCCGATGCCGGTATCACCCTTGTCGCCTTTTACATTTTCAACGATTACGGAAAGAAGGGTGTCTCCGTCCACCGTAAAGGAAACTTCGGTCTTGTTGGTTTCGGGACTGAATTCGCCGCCGATGTACCAGCCTTTGAGGATATATGACGGCTCAAGCACGATACTCGCAACAAGAATTGTGCCTTCACGAATTTTACTGCCGCTTGTGATTTTTTCATTTTTGCTGCGCACTGTCAGCACACAGCCCTCAATCATTGTCGGGAAGGTGACGGTGTATTCCGGAATTTCCTCTACCGCCACACGGATATGCGTTTCCATCTTGATTCTGCCGGTCTCGTAGGTATAGCTCCCGTCGCCGTTATCGGACCAGCCCTCTGTGTCGGCAAGACGGTATCCATCCTTCGGCTTGACGGTTACGGTGATTTCATCGCCGAAATTGACCTTTTGACCGCTTTCAAAATCCGATGTCCCGTTTTTAACGGTAATTTCGGCGTTCTTATTCGGCATATCAACTGTGACCGTATATTTTTTTCGATCTCCGTAAAGTATACCTTGATATCGGTTTGGGTATCAACGGTGAGCTCATACTCGTACATATCGTAAAGCCTGTCATCGGTTATTACCGTGTCGGGAATTCCGTTTTTGGTGATAACGAGCTTTTGCACCCTATAGCCTTCTGCCGCCTGAGCGATGAAGTTGATTTTTGTTCCCACGGGAACAGCGGTACCGGACTGATAGGTCTGCTTTGTTGCCGCCATACCGGTTTCGTTGCCGCTTGCAACGGAATAGGTCAGCTTCACGGGTCTGTCGGTTTCGGAAACTCTTTCAAATTCCGCTTCGACGGTGTATCTTGTTGAGCCAAGGGTAAGCGTGTAGGTATTTGAGCCTGCCGCGTTAACAATATCCGTATTGTTTTCGGCATCTGTTATTCTCCACGACTTCAGTGTATAGCCGTTTTGCGGAACGGCGGTAAATGTTACATCGCCGGTCACCGTGCCGCCCGGAGCAGGCAGACCTGTTTCACCGACCTTTGCGGTAACTGTTCCGAGAAGGTCTTCACCGTTCTTATATTCGCCGACAAAGATGACCTCAGCCGAATCGAATGTTTTTCGTGTGGATACGAATATGTTAGCTTCGCCGCCCAGTGCAAACGCGCACTCTATGTTGCCGTTGAGGTCGGGTCTGAATACAGTCTCTTCTCCGCCGTTATCAAGAGTCAGCGACACAAGTTCAAAGTGCCGGTTCTTTGGCGAAACTCTGATTTTAATAATATCGTTTTCATTGATCTCATCGCCCGATTTGATATTAACATTGCCGAGGTGCCGCACACTGATATCGGCGGCTTTCTCGTTGTCGATTTTATAGTAGACCTTATAGTCTCTCTTTGCTGTTGTTATGGTTGCAGAGTTTGACCAGGCACTTTCCTTATCCTTTCCGTCTACCTTGCAAACGGTTGTAAGCACATATTCGTACTCTGTATTGGTTTTAAGTCCGGAAATGTCATAAGAGGTCGTGCCGACAGGAATAAGATTTGAAATCCTGTTATATTCACCGTTTTCAACTTGATAAAGATAGTAGCCCTCCGCATCCGGCCAGCCGGGAGTTTTATCGGGCTGCGACCAAGTAAAAGGCGTATCTCGTCTCCGTCAAGCAGTTCTGCCTCAAGGTCGACCACTGCCGGTGAAGGAGCACTGAGATTTGTCAAGTTATAGCCTATAAAGATGGTCTTGTTGTTTTCATCGCCGTAAAGGTGTCGGAACCACTGACCGAGCGTCCAGTCAAAGGTATATTGCGTGTATACGTTTTGAGGGATTCCGTTTGAGGCAAGATCCGGACCGTCGATATCATTGACCAGGCCGGTACAGCCTTCGGACGATGTCGTTGTGGTGGATACGCCCGAGCCGTTGCTGTAGCTCAAACTGGTTTCAAAACCAACATCATGCGAGAATAGTATACCATCGCCGAATACACCGAAGCTGATGGAGAAGTTGAAATAAAAACCGTGCGACATTTCTTCGGAAACGGATTTTATATTGCTTTTTCCCCACGAAACCTCGTTAAGACCGCCGTTATGTCCGAGTCGAATGGCGAGCTTACTGAGCTGCTCTGCACCCAAATTGCTGTAAACGCCCCAGCCGAGCTGATTGTACATAAACGGGTTGCCCTCGTTTCCGTCAAGCCAGTTTGCCGCTTTATCTATTTTTACCAAGGGATAATAGTATTTTTTATCTTTGTCTGTTTTATCCGATTCCCTTTATGACGGCATGATAGTTCTTGTTATTCATATAACCGTTATACTCATCAACAAAGCCGTTGTAGTCGTCAACGCTCAGCTGCTGATATACCGGCTGCTGCGGAATGGAAAGCGTTATGGCGGTATCTCCCGACCATTTGCCGTTTTCGTCCAGTATCTCATAGGCGTAGATAAATACAGGCGTTCTGGACACAAGCACCGTGTTGTACGCCCGTGCCTTAACCGTCAGGGAATATTCCTTCTGCAGAGCCGTGGAATAGGTTTTGCTCCATTCAAGCGAGTAGCCTGCCGAGATGTTCACCTCAACGGGGGGGCGAGAAGCCCTCCGTAAGAGTAAGACATTCCGACGCTGAAGGAAACATTGTTCGATGAGGACTGCCCCAACTCGAAACTCTCTGTGATTGTATATGCGGTTTCGTTTTCGCCGGAGTCACTCAGCGCGGAGAAATACGGCGCAGCCTGTATGACTGCCTTGACCTCCGGGTCGCTGTAGGCATAGCTTACGCCCTTATATTTGGCTATAACACCGTCCTGGTTTCTGTCGCAGGCGGTGAGAAGTACCTGAGCCGTACAGCCGTAGTAATCACCGTACGCTTCGTTCGGACTCCAGTATGACAATGTCAGGTCAAAGCCGTTTGCCGCCTCATAGCTGTCGCTTGTATCCGGATAGGTTGCGGAAATCATACCCTTGCTGAAGGAATATTTATCCTCGTTACCGGTTTCGGCAGAGGTTACAAACACAATCTGCTCACGTCCTGCATTGTTGCCGTCAAAGTTTCCGACGGCAACCGAGCGGAAGAATTCTGTCTTACCGCCGATCTCGCCCTCAAACCAGAAGTTGTTTGTTCTGCCGTTTGAGTTTGTGCGGAAAGAATATTCGTTTGAAGTGAGCTTGTAAAGTTCTCCGGTCTGGGCATTATAGTTGTACAGCGTGCCGTTGATAAAGACGAAATCTGCGGCGCCCGCACCGTTAAAAGCAACAGCCTCTACCGCTAAAGGCGAAACAACTTCTTTAGTTCTGGAACCGGCCTTCGTCCAACCGTTGGAAGCCATCACCTTATATTCGGATTGTACAAAGCCTCTGTTTCCGTTATTAAGGAGCGTTGTATATGCAATTTCGGATGAAGAAGTCGATGCAACAGACAAAGTGATACCAGCGACACTGGCACGTAAGCCCGCAACAAGGATATCTTCATATCCGTCGTTGTTGAAGTCTCCTGCCGTGATGCTGCAGGCGTTCATGCTGTTACTATTAAAAACAACATCATTTTGGGAAATATTTCGGACTTCTCCCTCCGGGCAAACATAGAATTTTCATCGGCGTCGCCGTCCACAAACGAGGAGCCTCCGCCGGAAGAACTACCGCCGGCTTTTCCATATTTAATTTTTACCTGAGGACGATATAGATTCAAATTGCGACTGTTTACATTGTTTATGAAGAAATAGGACAGCACGGCGATGTCATCGATTTGGTCGCCGTTAAAATCGCCCACCACCATGTCTACGCCCAGCTTATGAAATCGGTTGTCAAAGGTTGGGCCAGAGCTTCCACCCATGCTGTCACCATTTGCCCCTGGGTCCGTGGGACTTCCAACAGTGGTGTGATATAATTTTTTGTAGGAGTCATGAAGCATATCATTGCCGAAGCCGAGTTTTTTGCCTTCTCCCATAATGCTTGTGTTATTTAATAATACAAAGCTGTTTTTGCCGGTAAAGGAATATTCATACAGAAAGCAGCCGACAAAAGGTTCGTAATCAAAAGTCTGCATCAAACCTGTCGAGCGTTTTGTGTGCGGAACATAGATGATCAGCGTGTCCTTGCCGTCTCCGTCAAAGTCGCCTGCGGTAATGTTCAGATAGGCGTTGGTTTCAAGGTTTAGAGCACGAATAAGGCCTTTGTTGTCAAACATCCAGTTCATTTCGCCGACCCACTGTTTGCCTTTATATTCTCCCGTTCTTGTATCATATATATGAAGATAGACCTGCTTATCCGACTTATCAAGACCTACATAGGCAACATGGTCTCTCCTGCCTGAGCCGAACGGGTCAAAGGAAACGGACTGGACAAACGCATAGTACGTCTGAAGCGCACTGATGTCCATATTGGGCAGAGAGGCATCGGAAGCGGTTCCTTTTTTGAAATAAAGTTCTTGAGAGACTCCGGGGTTCCTACATCCGCAATTTTGCCTGTTGCGGACGTGCCGTATGTCTCAAAATAAAGCAGTTCGTTTTTTTTCAACCATTGCAAAGGGACGGCCGACATTATACCCGTAAGGGTTGGTTGTATTGTCAAAGCCGGCGGGTTTTGTGTTTTTCATTAGAGTATTAGCGGCATCCGATGAAAACTGCGGCTCACTCGGGTCGGCGGCAAAGACCGACAGGGGCAGACATACTGCGATCATTATGACCGACAGCAGCGCGCATAGCGAGCGCTTCAGAATGAGTTTTTGTACATAGAGAGTCCTCCTTTTTCTTTTCACGGGGGAAGATCGTTTTCGGGCGGGGATTTGACGCAGCAAATCATAAAGTATTCTGTTATACTTCCTCTCTTACATTATATCAAATTATGTCGGCCTCTGTCGTGTCGTTTACGCTGTATATCGGTTGTTTACGCTGTAGACGGGGTGAAGCGTGAAATATCTCTTGCAAAACGAGAAAAAAGCCAGTAAAATAATGATGAAAAGTTCGGTGCTCCGAGTTATGAAGTTGAATGGAAAGGAATGAAATTTCGAATATGAAACGCTGCCTGCAGGTTGTTTGTACTGCCGTTTTTATACTGCTTTGTTTGGGGACAATGCGTTTTCTGCAGTTTTTTATTAAGACGGACATGTCGATTCGCTATATTGATTGGCAGTCTTCGTCAAAATTGAGACAGACGGCTCCGAAAGTTCGTTGGATTATACCGTTGTGCCTCAAACAGGGGAGAGTTTTCGGCTTGAAACTGTTTTTCCGCCGACAGAGGAAAACGGGAATCTGGTGTTTGAAACGGCAGGGTTGGAGCTTACGGTTTGTATCAACGGAGTTGAGGTATGGCACTCCTCGTCCGCTGTCCCTGCAGGGGCAGCGGGACAGACACAGGCAGTAATTCCTATGCCGAGAAATGAAGAATGCCATGTCACAATGACATGTGTAGTTAAAAGTACAACCAGCTTGGTGTTTCCTCCGGCTGCTCGCTTTGTACCAGTAGAATACGATGCGACTGAGAGCTATGCATATGCTAATTTTACGGAATTCCCGCCGGCGTAACCGCAGCGATTTCACTTCTTGTGGCGGGTATATTTCTTTTGGGAGTTGCACACAAAAAGCCCGACTGGAGTCTGATTCCGCTGCTTCTTGCGGCTGCCGGTCTTACGGCACAGTGGATTACAAAGGGAATGGGCTATTTCTTCCTGAATAACCGGTTGGTCGATTTTCTTATCCGCCGGGAGGTTGGCTTCTTCTTTATACTGTTACTGATTCTCTTTCTTGCAATGAACCGACAGCGGAAATTTTGGAAGTATTTTGGAATCACTACGGCGGTCAGCTTTACTACACTGTTGATTGCTTTCGGAATATCTGCCGCCGTAAATGGGTATCTTGCAGGATATATCGTGCAGATGTTCCGTGATACAGTTGAGCTTGGGCATTATGGGGAACTTTTGTATTGGATTACCGTTTGGCTGACTGCTGTTTGTGCTGTAATTTCTACATATGCAGTGATGTGCACCTTTGTCACGCAGCGAACGGAAACACAGGCGCTCCGCCTGCACAATCAGCTGATTCTGGACGGATATCGTGCCATCGAAAGCAAAATGAGGGCAAGTGCGGCAATCAGGCATGAGGAAAGACACAGAATTGTTGCCTTGGAGTCGGCTTACAAAAAGGGAGACTATGAAACTCTGGGCAAAATGCTGCAGGATATGAGAGGACAGTGTGAGCACCTGGCGCAAACACACTTTTCCAAAAATTTCGTTGTCAATGCTATTTTGCAGGATGCTGCCTACAGAGCGGCACGGGCGGGAATATCATTTGATGCCACTGCTTCGGTGTCCGCAGAGATTCCGATTTCCGAAAATGAACTGTGCGAGCTGCTTATGAATATGTTGGATAATGCTATAGAGGCGGCCTCGCGCTGCACGGAAAAAAGCTTTATCCGATTCAAGGCAGAGGAACGAAACGGTTTTCTCGCCGTAAAATGTGAGAATTCGTTTATTGAAAAGCCAAAACAGGATAAGAACGGGCAGTATATTTCTACAAAGGACGAAAAGGAAAGTCATGGCTTTGGATTAAAGCTTATGAACGCTGTCGCAGAGAAATATCACAGTATGCTGGATATTTTTATTTCGGATGAAAATGTTTTTACTGTTCAGACCGCTTTAAAAATTCCGAAAAAAATAATAAAATCAGCGGGTGTCATTCATTTGAAAATGACACCCGCTGATTTTATTGATTTATATATCGTATAAATGCGCTTTGAAATGCTTTATAGTATGCACGCCCCACAGGAAGCATATCGCCATTTCGAAGCGTTAGGTCCGTCCGATTGATTTCCTTTACTCTGCTCAGATTCACCAGAAAGCTGTTATGACAACGTGAAAAATGGCCTTTTGGAAGCTGTTTTTCAAACTCGGTAAGAGAAAGATAATAGGTGTTGCTGTTTCCGGAACTTTGATGAATGATTATGTTGTGGTTATAACTTTCTACATAACGTATTTCCGACACGGAGAAATGCAGTATCTTATTACCGATGCTAAGCGTGACTGCTTTGGGTAAGTAATTCAATTTAAGATCCGTACGGATTGCATTTGCCAGTGCTTCCCGGCAAATCGGTTTAAGAAGAAAATGAATGGGCTGTACATCATAGCCCTCGGAAAGATAATTGTCGCATGCGGTCACAAATATAATTGAAATACGGTCGTCCTTGCTTCGCAGAGAACGCGCCAGCTCCAGTCCCGTCATGCCGTTCATCTGAATATCCAAGATAAGCAGATTGGACGGTTTCTCGACATCAGAATTCATCCTTTTCTCAAGTTCCGCGGCAGAGGGAAAAGCTGTTATCGCATACGGAATACTTTCTCCGTCCAGCAGCTCCCCTGCAGAAAGAATGCAATTGTTCTCTCATGACCGGATCGTCATCACAAACGGCTATTCGGTATGTGTTCATTTTCTCACCCGCAATCACATGCACTTTAATACATTGTATCATAAAACCGATCGGAAAAAACAACCTTAAAAGATTTACAAAAAAGCGAACTTTCAATAATGCATCCGGAGTTTTTATCTTCTTACGTTTCAAAAAAGTTTTGGACCGATTGATAATACTCCGTCTTGCGAAGTTTTAATATAGCTTTTGCTTCAAGCTGTCGCACCCGTTCTCGTGTAACGCCGAGTTCTCGTCCGATTTCTGCAAAGGTTGACTTTTTCTCTCCGGCAAAGCCATACCGCATATTGATGATCTTTCGCTCCCGTTCGCCGAGAACGCTCATCATTTTTCAAAATGGCAATGGAATTCTTTCAGCTGGCAGACCTTGTCCGGATCTGTTTCCGCAGTTTCATCGGCTATGAAGTCCATCAGCCGTGTTTCACGGTCATTATCGAGCGTCATTTCAAGCGAAAGCGGCTCTTGAATCAGCGTCAGCATATCTTTGACCTTGGATAATGCGATGCCGGTGCTGCTTGACAGTTCCTTTGCCGTTGCCTCGCGGCCGTGCTCCTGATAAAACTGATTCCGGACACGGTTCAGCGCTGTAACATTGGAAACGATATAGTTCGGAATGCGGATTATTTTGCCTTGTTCGGACAATGCTTTGCGTATGCCGAATTTGATCCACCAGGTAGCATAAGTGGAGAAACAAAAAAGTTTAGGCAAGGGTCAAATTTTTCTACGGCGCGGATAAGCCCGATGTTGCGTTCCTGAATGAGATCGAGGAAGGGAACGCCGTAGTTTCTGTAATGCTTGGCAATGTTGATAACAAGACGCAGATTGGCTTCGATCAGTTTTTCTCTCGCACGCGGATCTCCGTCCCGCATACGGTAAGCCAATGCGAACATCTCATCCTTTGTGAGCGTCGGTAATTGCCTTATTTCGTGAAAATAAGCTTTTGTCGGATCAACAGGAATGGATTGCCCTTTCGGTTCCGTTTCTGAACTGTTCTTGCCCGTTTCTTCTTCAATTAGTTCGTCTTCATCGGACTCGATCAGGTCAATATTGGCAGCTCTGATTTTCTGCAAAATTTCTTCTACTTTTTCATTGCTCAGGTCATAATCCGATTGGACACGCTTGATTTCGTCCATAGGAATAAAACCGTCAATTTTTCCGTTTCGAAGTATTTCGCTGATGATGCTGCGCATATCAACGCTGTCGGTCATTGCAACGCCTCCTTTATCTGATATGTGCAACTTTATTATAAAACAACAAATTGAAAAAGTCAAGTGGTTATAGGCGCAATTGGATGCAAAATCGAGCGATTTTTATATTAAATATCGGAACAATTCGTTTTGAAAGAGGAAAAACAGGTTCAAAAAACGCAACAGGAGGTGTTGACGGATGCTTTTTGATGTGATATAATATATCTGCATTTACGGAGGTGCGGTATGTGCAATAATGGCAATGATTTTGTGGGAGAACTCCCGGACAGTGTGATAGATAAATGGTATACGATAGAGAGAGTTTCTGGTTGAGACGCACAACGGACCGCAATTACTTGTGTGTGCAGATCTTTCCGCTTATGGAGCATTCTTTTCTGTGTTATCTTCATGCTTTGGATATAACGGAATTCGGGAAAGAATCTGCCGAAAGATACAGGTTGAATGTTGAAAGTATACCGGAGGAGCTTCCGAAGGATTCGGCATATGTACCCGATTGCATTTACGCAGGATACCGAAAAGGCAAGGGAAATGTTTGCTGCGCCTACGGTCGAAGAGAAGAACGAATGGCTGCATAAAATGGGAATTGAGGTATAAGAGAATGATATATGCTTGTGATAGCTGCAAGTTTGTTTTTGAACATGTTGGAGAAGTGGACAGATGCCCGGATTGCGGAAAGAAAACCATTCGGGAAGCCGGCAATGAAGAAAAGCAAGAATACATTGAATATCAAAAAGAAAAGAATAAACATCTTTTATAAAGAAAAAAGCGTTTCGGACCGGACACCGAAACGCTTTTTTCTTTTGTATAGAGCCATATTTACTTGCTTTTTTATACGGCGTCGGTCAGATTAACTCAAAACTGCAAAAAAGGAGTTGATCATATGGCATCGCTGAACGATGTTCTCAAAGAGATTCTTGAAAAAGACTTTGAAAAGGAAGATGTTGAAAAGGTTGTGGACTCGGTTGAGAGCAATGACGAGAATAAAGAAACCGGAGAAGAAACACCGGAGGAGTCGGGAGAAACCTATACCGGCCCCGGTGATTTCGCCCAGAACAGTGTCGGCAGAGGCGCAGTTGAAAGCTTCATCAAAAATAGCGTTTATGAAAAATACGGAATCGACAGCAAAGCAATGAAAAGCTTTGCCCGGATGACGCCTACCGAGATGCTCTCGGATTTCGGGAAGACGGTAGGAGAGCTCGGCAAAATACGCAGCGACTATCAAAGCGGTAAAATGACGGCCGAAGGATATAAAAGTGCAATGAGTCGGGCGAAGGGCGAAATCGTAGGAAAAATGCTTGAGATGGGCAGTTCACGCAAGAGCATTTTAGAGGATGTGTTTCTGCGCTCTGTCGGAATCGGATCGGAGGGGCGTGAGATACACTCTTTCAAGGATATTGTCGATGCTTTCCGACAGGAAGAGGTTGATCCTGTGGATAAAGAAACGATTCCCGATAGAGTCGAAATCGACCATAATGAAACCGACATAAATCCCGACGCAGAAACTTCCCCGGATATCGAGAATCCGGATGTGGAATTGGCAGAAGCGGATGCGGAAGCCGAAACCGATAAACCAGACATGGAGGAGCAGGAACAGACTCAGGAAAAGGAAGCCGAAACTGATAAACCGGAAGAACGGCCGGAGACTGAGGATAAACCGGAAATTGAGGATAGAGAAGAACTGCAGCCGGAAGAGCAGGAGCTCGAATTGACGGAAATCAATGCGGATACGGATACAGAAGTGCCGGATGACGCTGAATCCGAGTCATCGGAGGATACAGGGCCGGACGAATTTCAAAGCTCCGAGGGGGGAGAACCGCAGGAAGAAACCGACGAGGAATACGATGATAATGAAGTCGGCGGTAATGAAACGACCGAAAATGATATAACTGCGGACGAACCGACAGATAGATTGCCTGACGATACATTTGAAGCGGATACAGATACCGACGGGGAAGATTACGAGCCGGAAAATAACGAAAAGATAAAAGAAACCGAAGATGAACCGGACATTGAATCCGACGACGGTTATGATGAAAAGGACAGCGATAAAACCGAGGCCGGCGACAGTGAAATTTTTGAAGAAGAGGTCGGCGAGGACAAAAAGCAGGATTCCAAGTCGGATGCCGTAGAAAATGAAGAGGAAGACGAAGATAATCCCGACAAAGAACCTAGGGGGAGGAGTCGGACGGAGCAGAGCCGGACAATGAATCCGGCGAAAACGAATTTACCGATATTGACGATGTTGAAGAGCAGGACATAGATGCCGACGATATGGAGTATGACGCTGTTTCTTCCGATACAGACGAGCTGGAGATCCTCGAACCGGATGGCGAAGAACGTGACGGGGCGGACACGCAGATCGATAACGATATAGACAGCGAGGATGTCGAGCTTGAAGATACCGGGGACGCCGGCAATGAAAGCGATATCTTTGACGATTTTGAGCCCGATAATGAACCGGAGTTCGATATAGATGCCGAATCAGTACCCGAGGAAATATCGGAAATTAATGATATCCCGGACGCGCAGGAATTCGAAAATATGATAAATGACGATGTTCAGGATATGGCGGACTATGCCGCACAATATGAGGGTGCCAAAGAGGATATCGGGGATATTGAGGATTACGGAGATACGGAAATCGATGTTGACGCAGATTTCGGCGATGTGGATGTTGTGGAAGAACCGATTGAGCCGGAAATTAATGTTGAGGCGGACATTGATATCTCCGAAATCGCCGATATCGCTGAGGGGGCGGAAGAAGCCGCCGAACTGATTGCCGCGTTGCTCTGATGTAATTTACTTGCTTTTGAATGAGCTTCCTGCTAAATTGCTGTTGCAAGTTCAGTAATTTAGTAAGGAGGCTTTTATTGTGAAAATCAAAGGCAGAGTCAGCCGCATTTTTTCATCGTATGGAAAGCGGTTTTAAAATCGTGGCGCTTGAAGTGGTAAAAGGCAATCCGATACCCGAAAAGTATCGAAATCCTGACTATCCTATGAGCGTTTCCGTTGTCGGCAATCTGATGAATGCTGAAGAGGATTACATTGTGGAAATCATCGGAGAGTGGGAATACAGAGATAACGGTCGGTACTGGCCGTGGCAGTTTAAGGTCGAGAAGTATACGGTATGTGATTTCGAAACGCCGTGTATTCTTGTGGATATCATTGCTAGTATAAACGGGTTTGGGAGAACACGGGCAAAGAGGCTGGTAGAGACCTACGGTGTCGGCGTTGTGCAGATGATAGAAAACGAGCCTCAAACGCTGTGCCTATGGGGAAACAAAGCAAGGCGAGATGCAGGCGCTTAGTGTTGGATTGAAAAAGTACCGCATAGCCGCCGACCTGAAGGCCTTTCTTTCCAAGTACGATATCGAAGAGATAATTGTTGATGCGGTATATGAGAGATACGGGCTTGAATCGGTTGAAATGATACGGCAAAATCCGTATGTATTGTGCGAAAATAAACTGGTCCCGTTTGCGATTGCGGATAGAATTGCAAAGGATCTGGATTTTAGTGCAGATGAACCGAAACGGGTAGACACGGCGCTTCTATATGTCCTGAATGATTATGCTGGGAATAAGGGGCATACATTTCTGATAATCAATCGCTTGCCCGAGGATTGCAATGCCTTTTTGAAAGAAAGCGGAGAAATCAAAGGCTCGCTCAGCAAACGGCACATTGAGGCCGATGTTGCCCGATGCCGTTCAAACGGCCAGATCGTAACGGAAGGGGAGCGTGTATACTCGAAAAAACGGTATGAGAGTGAAAAGACGGTTGCCGATATTCTTCGTGCACGGATTGATGTCAAGTCAAGGTATGCAGCCGTACCGAAGGAAAAAATCGAGGCATGTGTTGCCGAGATTCAGGAAGAGCTTGAAGTGGAGTTGGATCCGTTACAGCGAGAAGCGGTTGAAATGGCACTGTGCAATCAGACTTCTATATTGACCGGCGGCGCAGGATGCGGCAAGACCACAACATTGCGGTTTATTATCGGGGTTATGGAAAAACTTTCGAAAATATGCCGCATTTCAGGTGTCGAGATTGCTCTTGCAGCGCCTACCGGTATGGCGGCGAAACGCATGAAGGCGTCAACCGGCAAGGAAGCCCAGACAATTCATAAACTGATAGAATATAATCCGGCGCTTCCGGCGCTCACGCTGAACGAAGATAATCCGCTGCCGTATGATTTCGTTATTGTAGATGAGTTGTCGATGGTTGACATTGATACAATGGCAATGCTGTTGCGAGCTGTTCGCGGTGACACACAGCTTTTGCTTTTGGGGGATGTCAATCAGCTGCCGTCCATAGGTCCCGGTGAGGTTTTGCATGATATGATAAACAGCGGAATATTCCAGGTAACGGCGTTGAAGCGTTCTTTTTTCGTCACGGAGCCCGCAGGACCATTCTGGATAACGCCAATCGAGTTCTTGAAGGTAGCACGGAGCTTGATTTCGGACATTCGGACTGTGTATTCTACAATGTTCCGGATTCATCCGACGATAAGAACTGTAATCGCCTCAAGAAAATGCTGCTGAAGGTCTATTATGAGGAATATGCGGCTTGCGGCAGAAGTGCGGATAAGGTTCAGGTATTATCCCCTATGAGGGTCAAGACACTTGCTTCCGTGGATCAGATCAATCCCAATTTGCAGGACACGGTAAATGCTTTGGTTGATGAAAAGGATGAAATCCGGTTCGGAGCGCATCGCTTCCGTAAAAACGACCGTGTCATGCAGACCTCGAACAATTACGATAAGAATATCTTTAACGGCGATAAGGGTGTTGTAAAAATTGTGTCGGGCAAAACGGAAAGGTTGGTTGTAGATTATGACGGATTCCCGTGGAATACGAAAAAAAGGAATTTGACCAGCTTAAGCATAGCTTTGCGATAACCGTGCATAAATCACAGGGTGATCAGTTTCCTGTTGTTATCATACCAATCACCAATTATCACTCTGTTTTGTTGAACAGAAATTTGCTTTATACGGCGATGACCCGTGCAAAGCACAAGCTGATATTTGTCGGCGATAGGGAAGCGCTTGAATACGCAATTCGAAATCTCCAAGGATTAAAAAGGAATACTGCGCTTTGTGAAAGGCTAAAGAAAACAGAGCAAAAAGCAGCATAGAGAAGGCGTCGCTTCGGCGGCGCTTTCTCATATTTAAACATAAAAGTTTTACAGCATATCCTCTTGACAATCCCCAAAAGCAATGTATAATAAACTCGTAAGTTAGTAACTCATAAGTTTGTAAAGAGGTGCTTTTATGTTTTATTGCAGAGAAAAAAGAACTCGGCGATATGAATAGGCGTTATGCAAAAAACGGATTTGAATGTCTTGTTGTTTACGGAAGACGCCGCGTCGGTAAAACGGCATTGATCAACGAATTTTGCAAAAATAAGCCTACGGTGTTCTTTTCGGCTTTGAATGCAACCTCCCAAGAGAATCTTGAGGCGCTTTCAAAAGCAATCTATGAAAAGGAGCATCCGGGTGCGGAAACTGCCCCCGTGTATCCGAGCTTTGATGCGGCATTTGCTGAGATCACACGCATGGCTGAAACTGAAAGACTGGTATTCGTCATTGATGAGTATCCGTATCTCGCAAGGGCAAACAAGTCGATTTCTTCCCGTTTACAGCATATTATTGACCATACCTGGGCAAACAGCAACCTGTTTCTTATTCTTTGCGGATCTTCCATGAGCTTTATGGAGTATCAGGTGCTTGGGTATGAAAGTCCGCTGTACGGCAGGCGGACGGGACAGTATAAGCTTCAGGCGCTGACCTATAAGGAAATGACGGTTTTTAATCCCAATCTTACGAATGAGAATCAGGCGCTTATTTACGGTATTACGGGCGGTATTCCGCATTATATCAATAAGTTGGATGTTGAGGGCGATGTCGACGCAGCACTGAAAGAAAATCTCTTTAACACTTCCAGTTACCTTTATGAGGAACCGGAAAACCTTTTAAAGCAGGAGCTTCGCGAGCCGGCGGTCTATAACTCTGTGATTACGGCAATTGCCGGCGGAGCCTCCAAGGCAAATGAAATTGCAACCAAGGTCGGTTTGGAATCGGCTTTTTGCGCTAAATATCTTAAAGTCCTGCTTGACCTCGGAATCTTAAAAAAGGAGACGCCGATCACCGAAAAGGCAGGAAGGAAAACCGTTTATGCAATCGGAGATAATTTCTTTCGATTTTGGTATCGATTCGTGCCGCAGAATGTTTCGGCGATTACGGCAGGTCGTACCGACAAAATTTATGACAGCGTGATCAAGCGGCATTTCTCAGACTATATGGGCCTTGTTTATGAGCAGATGTGCAAGGAATATCTGTTTCTTTATACCGAGGATCTCCCGATCATACTCTCGGATATCGGGCAATGGTGGGGGAACGACGCAAAGGAGAAAAAGAAGTTCAGATCGATATTGTGGGCACGCCGGTTGAGGGCAAAGAGTATATCATCGGTTCCTGCAAATATCGCAATGAGCCTATCGGCGTAGACGAGCTTGAACTTTTGAAGCACTATGCCGAGGTTTTCGGAAAAGGTGAGAAGTATCACTATTATATCTTTTCAAAGAGCGGCTTTACCATAGGGCTGCAGTCGCTCGGCAATAAAGGCGAAGTGAAGCTTATTACACTGCAGGATATGTATGAGTGAAAATCGGCAAGGAGTATTGGAAATGAGCAAAACAACAATGATACCCGCCGGAAAAGAGATCCGACTGTCGCAGGAGATATATTACTATATGTTGATGCAGGTTCCGCAGGGACGGCTTACACGGGACTGTGATATTCGAGAATATCTTAACGAGCTTTATGGGGCCTCATATATTGATTTTGACATCCTTGCCACTTTACGGACTCTGCCGGGTTATTCGGAATATATGGCACGAATTGTAGAAAAAGTTCGAAACATCGCCTTGTTTCAACTTTGGGATATGTTTCGGACGGCATGTGTATTGAAAAACTGCAAGCCGAAGGGTTTAAGATCCTACCAGCAAAGGGGAACAGGGGAGAACAGGTGCTTGACTATAAAAAATATCTGTTCGATTTCAAAAGGCATCGACAGTCAACAAGGCTGTTTTTGACCAAATTCAAAGAGAAGGTCTACGTGCATTTCTATAATAGCGCAAGGTTTTAGAAGCGTCGCAATAATGCGGCCTTTTTACTTGCCGCATAACCGCACGGCAATCATCCTCCTTTTGTAATTTTGAAATTATAAAGGAGGAATATTCAATGGCAAAGAAAATAAACCTTGCAGAGCGCATATCGGAAATGGTGAATGACGATGCGGCTCGGACCTACATCAGAGAGCACACATTGTATCCGGCGGTTCTGCTGAGCGGCACAAAGGATCGGGGCTGAAGAAAAAGTGCGATACCGCTGCGCCCATTGCAGGCACGAGTGGGAGGAGACCCGCAGTTCGTCGCATTGGTATCACGAAAATCATATTGTTTGTCCGAAGTGCCATGCTACAATGTTTAAGGGGACGAAAATACCCGATGAAAACGAAGGGAAAACCATTTTATCACCTCATGCTGTGGAACGGGATGAGGGTAGAAACAGCATACAGAATCGTGTATGTCAATGAGGCAGAGCTTGACGGAACCCACGGATTGGTTATTGCAAAAATATACACCGGAGGTTATATATCATTACTCGGATGTACCGGAATCGTTTGATGTGAATTTGGAAAGGGAAGCCTATGGGTTTATTTCGGAAAACACAAGATTATTTTTAACGAAAGCGGAACAAGAACGACTCGTCTTATTGCTAATGTATTCAGCGAATATAATTGCCTGACAATCGCCTCTGAAGAAACGGACCAAGGTAGCAAGAAGTTTGTTTGGATTGAGCAAATATACGATACCTGAGTTGCCGGAAATCAAACCGACGCCGATGTGATTTTAGCGCATGAAGTGTCAGAGGATATCATAACCGGCATGCACCATATTGAATACTGCTGTAAAGCGTGCGATGCTTCGTTTTAGTATGGATTCCGCTTACCGATCAACCTCCGGTTGAGTGTCCGTCATGCGGTGGAAGTTATACTCGCTTTTTCGACACAAACATTGCAAAGCGAAACGAACAGGTGGCGGTGATCTCTATGCTTGACGATAAAACTGTTTTCATTCGTGCGTGTTCCGTGGGTTCCGCCTTTGACGAGAATTTCACGGAGACTTATGAAAGTAATGAGTTATATCGTAACCTTAGAACTGGCGCCGGAAAAGAACCGACGGTGGAATTCCTTGCATATGAGCATAACGGCGAAAGAAAAGTGTAGTTGACAAAGAAGAACTACGCATCGGATAAGTTTGATTTTCGTGTGAAAGGGTTGAATATATCGGAAATGTGGATTGCCTGAAATACACCGACTTCGTGAATATATTGAAAAAGACGAATAGAAGTCCATATTCCAAATACGATTAGTCTGCGGGATGTTATTCACTATATTCGGTAACTTTCATCCGATCGTCGAACAGTTGTGTAAACGCGGTTTTTCCCAGACGCTGACGGATGAGTTTATTCACCGCAATCAAAAAACGGCACAGAGCTTATAATGCATCTTGAACGCAATAAGGTGACCAGGTATTAGGTCCTCCTGAGCTTGATAAAACACTATCTGAAAGGTTGGTTTCACCACGATTGAAAAAGTTTATGGAACTGTACGGAATGGACTCAAATGCGAGGGAAGAGGATATAGACTGGCTTGAAGCTGCACGGGATAGAGGGCTGCTCAGGTCAAAAAGCATCTTAGAGGAATCGTAGATGAGCATTATGCGCTTAAAGTGTGAGTATCTGGAGCATGTGCGCGTCAATCAATGCCTGAGCCCAAAAACAATTGCGGACTGGCGGATTATCTGCACGCCGCAAAGACGATAGATGTGATCTGGACAGACAAGGCATCGATATCCAGCCTGGAAGCGTGAGCACGACAGGCGATCGCAAAGCAGAAGCTTGTGTTGAATTTAAAGAAGAAGGAGATTTTCCAAAAGCGAGACCGAGCAGTATTGTAAATTTGTATTCTATATGACGACGATTATATGATTGTTTCAATTGAATGATGCGAAGGATCTGTTTGAAGAAGGACGGAAGTCACCACTGCGTCGGTTCCTATTCGGACAGAATTTGCCGGAACTTCTTCATCATGTTTATCCGTAAAATCTGAAGATCCGGACGTGCTCTTTTACAATTAGATTGATCGTGAAATGGATTTGTCGTTTAGCTCGTTGAATTCAAATCGGTCGTCGTAATCACAGGCGAAAGTGATCTTGTGAATTTTTTGAAGGAGAGGTCGGGGTGTTGACTGAACGGTGCGGCATAGAAAACTGCTTGTTGGCAGTAGGCTTTTTTCTGTCTATGAGGTTAGTTGACGTTCATCGCATTTAAAATCGGGAGGAGGAATTTATTGTGTGGTAGGGAGATAACGACAGTGCTCAACGACTGTAAGGAGGATACTCAAAGCTTACGGCTTGGTAATGGCTTTGGGGTTGAAAACAAGGACAGGCGGAAGAATTTCTGTAGTGAAACTGTTGTTGTAAGATCAGAAAACATTGAAAGCGTTTGTGATTATTTGGGATCGTTAACCGAAAAGAGAAAAATATGCGTATTCGGTGATTACGGATTGGGACGGTGTTGCGGGTGCTGCTTGTAATTGTGTTGAAATGACTCGGTTGTGATGGATATGATGGGATCGGGTTCTATTAGGGTTACGGATTCTATGGAAGTGATCCGAGAAGAAATTATGGGAGAAGCTGTTCATTACTGCTGATTGCAGTGTGATAGCCGAAATAGAGGAACGCCGTCAGGGGTGCAAATCAATTGTCCTTTACATCACCAACCAGGAGAAGTTCTGCCGGATGCAGATGCGCTTGTTGACCTTTTTTTTTGGCTAGAAGGGAACATACCGTTTCACGAGCTGACAGGTTCCGGCCTTGCGTGGAAGGTCGCCTGCTATATGCTGACATTGGTGGACGATTATGACTATGCGATGGAACTGGTTGACTTGGCTGCGTTCGGTACAATTGTGGATGTCGCACCGCTGATTGGTGAGAACCGTTCCATTGTCAGTCAAGGCTGATAAAATGAGAAGCTGCTGGTATAAACGGGAAGGTTAAAATGTATGATGGACCGCTTGACAGATAACCGCCGAGAACATTGCGTTCAAAATTGCGCCTTTGTATCAACGCTTCCGGGCGGCTGGATGTCCGTGGAGCGGATCTGCTTATTGCTGTTGCTTTGAGGACAGACCGAAATGTAGAATTTGGTTGAACGCCTGACAGACTGCAACAACCGCCGTAAGTCATCCGTGTTGGAATGGTGCGGGTGTTTGAGGAGACAGTTTGAAAATGAGTTGAACAGCGATAAGGTCTGTCTCTTTGGTTGATGGTGTGGTAGAGTAATGGTCTGGCTGCCGGAACGAAGAGAAATATACTGTCCGATCGTTGTTTTTGCCCAGCAGATAGCAGCGGTAAAACGGTTTGGACCGGCAGCGGAGGTCGATTGGGGCTTTCATTTGTTGAACGTACTGGAAAACCTGAGAGTTTCGCTTTCTGCTGCACGGCTGCGGGAAATGAGTATTCCTGAAAACGAAGAGGTTTTTATCACAGCTCAGAAGATTTATCGTGGGGTACTCGAGCGAAACAGACCTTTGTTGTTTGGGACACGGAGATTACGGGAGAACTGACAAATTTGCCGGCGAAGAACTGAAATCTTGAACCGTTCGTGGAAGTAGTGAAGAAGGTTGTTTTCAAAATGCGATGCACCTTTTGTCGAAGCATTATGTTGATGGGAGTGGATAAAAGTCATTTGAAATTGTTCTGTGAAAATTTCAGTGTGGATTTTCTTTGGCGGATAAGTATATTCGCTCAGAACTGGGAGGTTATAGACGCTCTGGATATCCTGTGAAAACTATTTTAACGGAAAGTAAAGCAGGAGTTAGTGTGTTGTTGACTTTGGAACGGTTATGAGAATGAATGAATGAGTGATAACGATTGGGTACTATGCTAAATCGGTGTGTATAAAACAAAAGAAAGTCTTGTTGAATTTCTGACGACAAGAGATATGATTCCGAGATTTGTTGGCCGCATATGCGCTCGTCCCGTATGACGGATCGGTTGAAGGTGATTACAGAGGGGAACCGAGAAAGAGGCGATGTCTTTTATGGAATCTTTCGTTGAGGAATTTTATCCGTTTGTTGAAGTTTAACGAGGTCGACAAGTTCGGCAATTTAGAAACGGATGGATTTTTTTTCCGTTGCAAAGCTTGGTCAGGTTGTTGAGATGTACGCAGGTGCAAATTCCGGAAACAGATTGCTGAAATTGAGGTGCGCAGTTTGCAGGCGCGAAACGAAGTTTTTTGTGATGCTGGCGGCAAGTTATCCTGTGTTTGAAAGGCTTGTGGGGATATTTCAACCCGGTCGAGAAGTGGGTAGTGCCTTAGCGAAAGTCATTGGGGACGCTAAGCGGAAAGAAAATGCCTAAAGCGTTCGAGTACAATGATGTTAAGATACTTCGAACTGTGTTTTGGGGGGTTGGGGTTTGTGTGGGTTGGTTTTGGGTTTTTTTTTGAAATCGAAAGGTTAAAGTGAACTGCTTGGACAAAAAACGGTGGCGTTGTGAAAGAGGGAAGTATACGTATCGTTGTGACTGGTGCGGTATTTTATCCAGGACAAGACCTGTTTCGCTTCTCGCGTGTTCAAGCTTCTTTGAAGCAACACAGGCAATGCAGCGATACTACGAAAAGGTGAGCGAGCCGATGCTGCAAAACCCATGATCTGGACGAGCGATACCGCAGGGGCTTCTTTTTGAGGTCCTGCGGTATCGCTATATCAGGAGAGCGAATAAAAAGTAAATACGGTAGCTGCCGTTTCCGGTCTGTTCGCAGCAGATGTTGAACGCTGAAATATTGATTTCGGGCAGCCCTATGCTTTTCACGGTAAGCTGGGCTGTAATACTCAATCATTTCACCGAGCACACGCTTTAAGACCGCCCTGCGTATTGCTGGAAGCGGTCCGGCACCGGCCCAGCTTGCATTGCCGGGAGTTAAGGATCTCGTTCAGTACAAAGCCGTAGCTTTTCCTGAGCGCTATGCAGTCATTGCGTGGATCTGTTCAACGTTAAAACGGATATGCATAGTCTGTCGGTGTTTCTGACATAGTTTCTGCTGTAGTTGCCGTGTTTCCCGGTCTCGGCGGCGCAGGTGGATGTGGGTTCTCTTTCCGGCGCCGGCGGCAGTTTCTTTCGGAGCATCAGGCTCCTTTGGTTTCACCGCCGCCTTGTGGGTTTCCCCTGTGCCGGAGAAGTAGTTTCGGGAGTTGTTAGAGCAGGCTGTTTTTGCTTTCTGCCGAGAGCAGCAACGATCCGAAGATTTTGGAAATAAGTTTGGTATTGAGCATATCGCGCTTTTTGTCACTATGCTAATTGTCTGTACACTATTGTCACTATACTTATTGCCAGCACACTTATTGCCAGCACTATTGTCCGAACGCAAATTGTCAGTACAAGCAGGAGGTCAGTTGAAAAGTCCCTCCAACTTCTTGACGCTGACGTTATGGCAGAACACCACCACACTATCGCCTGCCTCGATCTGCGTGTTGCCCGAGACGAGCATTCCCTCGCCGTTGCGCACCAGTCCACCGAT
>VOFC01002260.1_pt1 | contig 32509 bp, 48 predicted proteins | sample 5384161 | NCBI WGS metagenome assembly VOFC01 (sample SAMN12384722, study PRJNA508395) | human gut metagenome | isolation source: healthy gut B | host: Homo sapiens
ACGTCTTTGACCTGAATTTCCGGTTTGGCAGCAGTAAAGGTCAGTGCCTGCTTGCAGCCGTTTTCCTCCAGAAATGTCTCGACGTTGGAGCTGTTATAGTATCCGGCGGACAGCCCCGGTACAAAGCCAGGTCTTTTCGCCTTCTTTTTTACAGATTTCTGCAAACGGTTTGCTGTAAAAAAACTGTACCGCCGTTTTCCAGTCCGTGCGCGCAAGCTCTGTAAATCCGGCAAGCGTCGAGACTTTTCCTGCAATTCCTGCTGCCGCCTCTCTGCGCACCGTCACCTTCCACGGCAACGTGTATTCCCCGTAGTCCGATACGATCAGGAACTGTCCTGCAGGCTGTCGCCCTCCTGCAGCCCATCTGCACAAAATCGGTACACGATTTTCTCCTGCACGCCGTTGAACCACTCCGTTTTACACTCCATCCGCTCATCCTTTGTCAGGACATAACCCTGTGCCGGGATTTCTTCCTGTGATGCAAAAATGGTAAACGCGCCCTCTGCAGCTTCCCCCGGCGCAACAGACAGCTCTGCCAGCCGGACAGAAAACGTCAGCTTTCCTTCTATTCTGCGGTATTTTTCTGTCAGAATCTGCTCTTCCAGTCTTCTCACTTGCGTTCCCCTTTCTGCACATTTTTGCCTGCCGGGACGCTCCCGATCAGGCGGTCATTTCCAATAGTCTTAACTTTTATATTACCCTATTTCCGAATATCGCGCAAGGGATTGACAAATGCGTTCCGCTTAAGTATTATTGTATTAAATCAATCATACAAGCAAGGAGGTGTTCACATGCCATGGGAACTTGATTCAGACAGACCTATTTACACCCAGATTGTTGACCGGCTCAAACATGAAATCGTATCCGGATTCTATCCGCCCGGCTCCCCGGCTTCCCAGTGTCCGCGACCTCGCTGCACAGGCAAGCGTCAATCCGAACACCATGCAGAGAAAGCCTTCACCGAGCTGGAGCGTACCGGTCTGATTGTCACGCGTCGCACCAGCGGGCGGACGGTCACCGAAGATACTGCTTTGATTGAACAGGTGCGCAGTGAGCTGGCAGAGCTTCAGATCAGTCAGTTTCTGACGCGGATGCAGCATCTCGGCTATCAGAAAGACGATAGTATCCGGCTGCTTTTGGCCAAAAAGGAGGAAATTTCATGACACAGACATCCGATACCCTGCTCCGCCTGCAGGACGTCAGCAAGCGCTTCGGCAAAAAAACAGCGCTTGACCATATCAGCCTCGAAATCGCTCCCGGCAGGATGGTCGGGCTTTTAGGCTCCAACGGCAGCGGCAAATCCACACTGATCAAACTCATCAACGGACTTTTGGTACCCTCGTCCGGACAAATTTTCATCTGCGGCCAGGCTCCCGGTCCCGGAAACCAAGGCGATCGTTTCGTATCTGCCGGAGCGCACCTATTCTGCCCGATACTGTCCGGGTAAAGGGACTGCTCTCTTTTTCAGGGATTTTTATACAGACTTTGACGCTGCAAAGGCGGAGGAAATGTTGCAAAAGCTCGACATCGATCCGTCCAGCCCCTTAAAGACGCTCTCGAAGGGAACCCGTGAAAAGGTGCAGCTGATCATGGTCATGAGCCGCCGCGCCAGGGTCTATATTCTGGACGAGCCGATCGCCGGCGTCGATCCCGCCGCGCGTGATTATATTTTAAAGACCATTATCCAGGATTACAACGAGGATGCGTCGATTCTGCTCTCCACACACCTGATTGCGGACGTCGAGCAGCTTCTGGACGACGTTATTTTCCTGAAAGACGGACAGATCATTCTCTCTTCCAGCGTGGAAGAGATCCGGGACACCCGCCATCAGTCCGTAGACTCTTATTTCCGGGAGGTATTCTCATGCTCACAAAACTGATTTCCCATGAATGGAAAGATACGTTTAAAGTTCCTGTCCTTTTGCTCACTATCACGGTGCTGCTTTCCGCCGCCAGCCTCGTATACTTCTCCGTTGCTGACCAAGCTACCGCCGACATAGATCTCAATGTGCGAAACTTTGTACTTTACATCGCATACATCCTGATTCTCAGCGGTCTTTCCATGATCCTGACAATCTATTTTGCTATCCGTTTTTATAAAAATCTCTATACCGACGAGGGCTATCTGATGCACACGCTCCCTGTCAAGCCCTGGATGCTGATTGTCTCCAAGCTGACCATCGGAACCATCTGGTTTTTACCTGATCGATTTGTTGTTGGTTGGCGCAATTACCTTGATCACCTTGATTGCCCTGCCCACAATGGCATATTTTTCTCCGGAAGATCTGTTGGAGCTTCGGACGATGTTCCAGTCGTACCACACGATTTTCACTGTTCCATCCATACTCTTCCTGGCAATTCCCGTGATGATCATCAGCTCTGTCTTTTCCCTGCTTACCATCTATGCCTCGATCTCTTTGGGACAGCTGTTTTCCAGCCACAAGGTGCTCGCATCCATCCTGTGTTATCTCGGGCTGAGCACCATCCTTTCGACCGTTATGATGCTTCTGACCGCGCCTACGACCGCAGGCGTGTTCATCATTCAATCGACTTCTGCGAATCCGATGGCTGATTTTGCCTCCATTTACTGGTCGATTATGCTGATTTCCCTGTTCGCAAATCTGATTCTATGCGTTCCTGCTTTCTGGATCTGCAACTATGTAATGAAACGTTGTCTGAATCTTGATTAAGACATACCGCGCTGCGGCGGAGATTTTGAAAGGTGCCTGACGTCTGACGATTTCCGCTGCGGCACGATTTTTTTAGTTGCGTCTGACTGTCGCGGCTCGCATGATGCAGCGGCGGCAGCTCAGACAGCAGTATCATTTTTCCTATCTCCGGCATATATTATTACCACATATTCTGGATATGAGAGGTACTTTTATGCCACAGCTTTCCTGTGCTGCAGCAGAAGAAACCGGTTATCCCGGCTCCCTGATGATCTGCGTAACTTCTTCTGTCGGTTTTTTCCCGGTTGTGGGCGCTACTGTTACGATCTCCGACAGTGCTTCCCCGGAACAGATTCTTGAAACTCTTACTACCGATGAATCCGGACAGACAACGTCCGTCCTGCTGCCCGCACCCAATCCCGCCTATTCCCAGAGTCCTTCCAATCCGCGTCCATACACCGATTATATAATCGAAGTACAGGCGGACGGTTACGATCCCGTCCGTATCAACGGCGCTGAAATTCTGCCGGACGAATCCAGCATTCTTCCGGTTTCCATGACACCCACCGCAGTTTCCGACACTCCCGAAGAACAGGACATTTTCATCCCGGATCACACGCTTTACGGTGAATATCCTGCCAAAATCCCGGAAGCTGAGATCAAAACCGAAGCCGAAACCGGAGAAATCGTCTTAAGCCGCGTCGTCATCCCGGAATATATCATCGTCCACGACGGTCTTCCCGACGATTCCAGCGCGCCAAACTACTATGTCCGCTATAAAGACTATATCAAAAACGTCGCTTCTTCCGAAATCTATGCAACCTGGCCGGAGAGCACCATCTACGCCAATATTCTCGTCATTCAGTCCTTTACCCTGAATCGTGTATACACAGAATGGTATCGTGCAAAGGGCTATTCCTTTACCATCACCTCTTCCACCGCCTACGACCAGAAATTCATCTACGGCAGAAATATCTACAGCAACATCGACCGCCTCGTGGACTCCATTTTTGCTATTGCGACGGAAAATTATCTCTCCCGCCCGGCGTGCGGCAGCCGATCTTTACCAGCTATTGCGACGGAAATCGCGTCAGCTGTCAGGGTCTCTCCCAGTGGGGTTTCCAAATATCTCGGTGATCAGGGCTACAGCGCGATTGAGATCATCCGCTACTATTACGGCAACGACATGTATATCAACGCAGCCCAGGCCATCAGCGGCGTCCCGTCCTCCTGGCCTGGCTATGACCTGACCATCGGTGCATCCGGTCCAAAGGTTCGACAGATACAGGAGCAGTTAAACCGCATCGCACAAAACTACCCTGCTATCCCGAAAACCTCTGCCGACGGTATCCGGAAGGGAAGAAGGGCGACTTCGGTCCCCAGACCGCTGCACAGGTGCGGGCTTTTCAGCGTATCTTCAATCTCCCGGCAACCGGAATCGTGGATTATCCGACCTGGTATCAGATTTCAAACATTTATGTGGCGGTCAGCCGTATCGCAGAGCCGGGGACGTAATGGCGGCATGACGATCCTCGCGGAGCGTTTTTATCGTATGGAAAAAACGAAGTTTCCTATACGATAAAAAAGACCGCAGACAGGAATTGTATATTCATCCTGCATGCGGTCTTCGCATTTACTATTGATCTGCAGCAGCGCCATTTTCACAGCCTGCGCATTTTATTCATGACAATAGAATGCTGCAGTGCGTGCATTCTATTGTTTTGCAAGCAGCAGCATAATGTCATTGGAGCGCGCTACAGGAAAACTTGGTCATCGCGTTTCCGGAGAAAGCGGCCTGCGTTCTGAAGCATAATGTCATTCGCCAGATCATAGAGCTGTTCGCAGATCATAGGTGCTGTTCGCAGATCTCGGTGTTTGCATCGTCTTCGTGCTCCGTAATGTAGGTTACGAGCGGATGGTTTGCATTCAATACCAGCGTCTCGCCCTCTGCACCGAACATGCTCATATCCATGCCGCCGCCATACATCTTCATCATATCCTGCATTCTTCTGCTCTTCGGAAACCGTCAGAACAGAGGATACCTTTTTTATTCTTGAGCTTTTCGATCTTTACCTTGATCTTGTCGTTTTTCAGTGCTTTCTGAACCAGCTTTTCAACCTTTTCCGCCTGCGCGTTTAATTCTTCCTGCGTCTTCTTGCTGGTCTTTGCCTTAAACGCATCGGTTAAGTCAGCATCGATTCTTGCAAAATGGATCCCTCATTCTTTTTGCCTCCAGCTGAGAGATAAAGGGCTGGTCGATCCGGTCGGTCAGCATAACGGCGTCCATTTTGGCAGCCTTGAACATGTTGATGTACTGGCTCTGCTGTTTTTCATCTGTTACATAGTAGATGGTCTTGTCTTTCTTCTCTTCCTCAGCGGAATCTTCGCTCTTGTCCTCTACGACTTCTGCTTCTACCTTTTCGCCGTTCTCATCCACAGCACCCTCCTGTGTCTCATCCGGGTCAGTCTTATTGACTTCCAGGCACTCGGGCAGGGTCATATATTTGCCGTCAAGATTCTTGAAGAGGATGTAATCCGTCATTTTCTCGCAGAATTTTTCGTCCTTTAAGCAGCCGAATTTGATAAACGGAGCGATATCATCCCAGTATTTCTCGTATTCCTCCTTCTGGGTCTTGCACATGCCGGACAGCTTATCCGCAACCTTTTTTTGGTAATATAATCGGAAATTTTTTTCTTTACAAAGCCATCATTCTGCAGCGCACTTCTGGATACGTTCAGTGGCAGGTCAGGACAGTCAATGACGCCCTTTAACAGCAGCAAAAATTCTGGAATGACTTCCTTGATATTATCGGCAATGAATACCTGATTGTTGTAGAGCTTGATGACGCCTTCGATGGATTCGTATTCCATGTTGATCTTCGGGAAGTAGAGGATACCCTTTAAGTTGAACGGATAATCCATATTCAGATGGATCCAGAACAGAGGCTCCTTGTAATCCTTAAATACCTTGCGGTAGAAATCAATGTACTCTTCCTTTGTGCATTCACTGGGGTTCTTCGTCCAGAGCGGGTGAGTATCGTTGATCAGTTCCGGACGCTTTGTAATTTTGAGCTTATCCGGATCTTCTTCCTTTTCTTTCTTCACTTCTTCGATCACATGATCGCTGTCGAGCTTCTCACTCGCAAGAATCGTCTGTGTCTCAGTCGTATTGGCTCTGGAAACGTAAATTTCCACAGGCATGAAGGAACAATATTTCTTGATTACTTCGGTTGCTTTGTACTCGTTGCAGAACTGCAGGCAGTCCTCGTTTAAGAACAGGGTAATGCAGGTACCGACTTCTGTGCGGGTACCGTCCTGCATATCGTATTCTGTGCCGCCATCACATTCCCAGTGAACCGGCTTTGCATCCTTCTGCCAGGAAAGGGTATCGATATGTACTTCATCCGCTACCATAAATGCGGAATAGAAGCCCAGGCCGAAATGACCGATGATCTGGTCGTCGTTTGTCTTATCTTTATATTTTGCGATAAAATCTGTCGCACCGGAAAATGCGATCTGGTTGATGTATTCTTCCACCTCATCCGCAGTCATGCCGACACCGTTATCAATAAACCGGATGGTCTTTCATCCTCGGAATTAACTGGGGTAACCTGTATCCTGCTTTAACTTTCTCCCGCAGCCGGGAAATAGGTGTATGTCATTCGAATATAAGGGATAAAGCTTTTGATAAGCTTCGCCATGAAATATCACGCGTCGCAGTTCCGTTGGAAATCAGCATAGTGTAGTCCTGTCGTTTCAAAAGTCAATAAAAAATTAGCACTCATTTTGACTGAGTGCTAATAATTCTTTGGAAGCCCGCATGGTTGCCGCGTTTCCCGCAATTCTAAATTTTTCATAAACAGGGGTACAGCGCACTGCCGGGCAGTTTTCATAAGCTGAAACGCAGCGTCCGACAGGGCAGTTTTCATAAGCCGGAAGCGCGACGTCCTGCCGGAATGCCCAGCTATTCCTGCTCACTCCTGATGCTGGAAATACATCTGGTATACTTCAAAAAAGCTGGAAGTTTTGACATCGTCCTGATGAATCATCGTGACGGAATTCCAGAGTTCCTCGTTGAGCTGACGTACCAATGTCTGCTCAAACGCCGTATATTCCGTATCGAATGCCTCGCTCTGGCGCTGTTTTACTATTTTTTTCCTTATTCGCTTTGGTCTGTGCCTCATCGAACGTGCTGATACATTTTAAAATATAGTAACTTCCGTCTGATTCCACCACGTCGCTGATTTCGTCCTTGCCGAGATTAAACGCCGCCTTTTCCAGTGCTTCCGAAACCTCGCCTTTTCCAAACGACTGCGTCACCGTTTTGGTCCTCGCTCTCCGCCTGCGCAAGCGTCTCAAAATCCACAGCCCTCTTCCTTTGCCTTGCCAAGCACTCTGGGAAGCTTTGGCAGAATCGCTGACCCTGATCATATCTACCGTGATGGTACGCGCTTCATCGTCACTGACCTCCGGATTGACATTTTCTACAATCGTCTGATAAACCTTTTCTGCAAGCGCATACTCTTCATACATCTTCGTAATCAGATCCTGCGTCACGTTGAGCGCCGTCACCTCCGCGCTGTTCAAGGAAGTAAAATATTCCCCTGCCCGCCGCTGCCGCACGCTCCTTTTCCTTATCATCCAGCGTCACTTCTTTTTTTCTGGGCGAGCAGATTCATCACCTTGATTCTCGCCAGCTGTGTCAACACCTGTTCCTGTTCCTCCTGCTCCAACGAAAGCTGTCCGTCGGAAGCGTTCCAGATTTGGCTTCCATAGACGGATTCATACTGATTCTGCATGTTCGTCAGATATACCATCACCTCCGGCAGCATACAAGATGCACTCGAAATCCGGAATACCTCGTTCTTTTCAGACCCGCCGTCAGAACGACCTTCGTATTTTTCCCGCAGCCTGCCAGCGCAGAAATCATCATAACAACCGCGCCCAGAAGCGCTGCAGCTTTACAAAATTTTGTTTTTTTATTTATCATCAATTTCTCAACTATTTTCTATTTTTATAGGAGTGCACCCTTTGCGGCATCCTCGCAGCACGTTTCTTATCGTATGGAAACGAAGTTTTCTGTACGATAAGAAAGACGTTACTTATCGTATGGAAACGAAGTTTCCTACACAGCAGAAAAGCCGTGGTCTTTATTATAACGATCTTCCATCGAGAAGTCAACGCGCGGCAGCACACTCTGAAAAGTTTAAAAAATTTTTCAAACTTTCCTCTCGATAAAAACTCCCATATGCGGGAGCAGGATTTTTGCTGTCCAAATCCTGGTACAGCTCGGGATTCTGGAAATAGCGTGTTCCGGGTTCATCGATTCTGCACGGATAGGAGCTGTGGTTGACGATGACCGTACCGTTTTCAAATTCTGCGCGCTCAACGCCCTTTTTCCGGGTCAGTGTCGTGCCGAATTTTTCTTCCAGAAGCATCCCTACGGGATCTTTTTTCAGCATGGTCAAAGGGTACAGCTCGTTATTGCGCTGCGTCAGCGGAACGTGCGGTGCGATTCTGCCGGTGTATTCAAAGCCGTAGAAAAATCCTATTTCGCAAACTGTTCCCTTCCCAAATGTGCGCTTGACAATCGCAGGCTTTTCGTCCGTTTCCAGACTGCGAACACGTCGGCGTTTTCCTCCTCGAAGCTGCCAAACTGCGTTCCGGTCAGCATTCCCTTTTCGCCGCTGCACTCAAACGCATCCTTTTCATGGGAAAGACAGCGGCTGCCAACGCTCGCCTGTGCAAGCAAATCCATCGGTCCGTGCAGCAGCATTCCGCCATTTTTACCCATGCTGCAATGCCCTGCTCCAGTTCAGAATCCGGGTCAAGCGCATAGCAGTCGTTTGCCGCAAGCACGAGCACCTCGTACTGATCTGCTGTCTGATCCTTGAAAATGCTGCCATCTACAACGTCAACGTCGATCTGCCAGTCCTCCAGAGCCTTATACCAGCCCAGAAGATCCAGCCGCCTGTCATGATTGTGCTCCGTGTCAAACGTCTCTGCAAGCGCCATCGCAGACGGGAACAGCACTGCTGCCTTTGCAGCTTTTCTCCCTCCGAGTCTCGGGACAACCTCTTTCCACCAGCGGTTGCCTTCTTCTAAAGACCTGCAGAATGCTTCCGGCATCCGGTGTAACACGCCGCCGTCGTCTAACCCGCACATGCCGTAAGACGCATATCCGGAAGCGCCGGACGCCGCCATCGAGGCGACCGCCTCACACGGAGAAATCCACGCATACAAGTCATTATAGACAAATCTTCCCCAGTAAATGCCGCCGACAAAGGATCTGCCACGATTCATATTCCGCATCATACTGTGTTGACATGCTGTCACATAGCAGTCCGGGTCACCGTTTGGAAGCACCGGCACAGAAATAAAATGCGCCGCATCCACATACGGGGCAATCCGGTAAAAATCAGCGCCTCGCACCGCCGTATCCCACAGATCAGAAAGCCCTGCACCGGTTAAAAAGCTTCCATCCACGTTCAAAAAATATCCCCACTGGCTCAAATCCGGGCACAGATACAGCTGCGGATCAAGTGCATGGAGCTTTTTTCTGCATCGCTTCAAAATAAAGCACCAGCTCGTCGCTTTTCCAGCGCTGGTTGTCCATCCATACGCGGCATTTTTCGTCCCGGTCTTTCAGCTCTTTTTCCGAAAAACCATTTTTCCCAGGATAACGCAGTTCAAACCAGTATTGCTCGGGTTCGATCGTTTCAAAGCTGTTTGCTTCCGTTTTATAGAAACGGTTAAAGGTTTCAATGTCTCCGTTGTAACGTTTTTCAAGCCAGCTGCGATAGCGATTTTTCCCATCCTCATCGAAGCTCGGTGCAACGACCGGGTCCCACATGCTGCACAGCGGTTTTTTTTCTTTCCCGTCCACTTCGATCCGGGTCATATTTTCGCCGTACATCTCTAAAAGCTGCGAAACATGCTCCGTCATCGTCTCCTGCGCTTTCTCCGACCAATAACGATACCAGCGACCGTCATTGCCTTTTGCCGTCACAACAGATTCCCCGAACACCGGCGGGCTAAAGCGAATATTCGGATACAGGTTATCTGCATTCAGATAAATTGCCAGAAATGTATGGCTCAGTCCCTGCTTTTTGATCTGCTCCATCATAAACTCCTGCATGCCGACATACTGGCTCGCAGGCTTTCCCTCATAGCGTTCCCTGAAAATCCTCCCAGTCCTTGGAATCGAGCAAAACACTATTGAATCCGAACTTTTTAACAGCTCCATCCCCTCTGCGACAAACGCCTGATCGTCATACGCCGGTCGGTAAAAATTGCCAAACCAGACGTTTAAGTACGGTGCTCCGCTCTTTTTTTCAGAAATCATATACCCTCCTTTTCTGCCGTAAATGCAGCAGTCTTTCCTCTGATAACGCTTTTATCTGAATGCTGCCTTCTTGTCCAAATGCTTTACAGTTTCAGGTCATCTTCTTTGATCCAGCCGATTTTTCTTAAAAATCTGTCCAAACACCAGGCTCAGCACCGCCGGAAGCACGAAGCAGATCAAGATCATGCCGATCCAGTCAAACGCTGTAATCTGACTCCGACTGCCCGCTGCAATTTCTTCCAGCCAGCCGGTATAAACGCCGATCTGTCCCACCAGTCCGCAGGTTCCCATTCCGGAGGAAACTGCGGGTCCGTTCATCTGAAGCCGGAACAGACAGGTCGCAATCGGTCCGGTAATGGCTGCCGCCAGCGTCGGTGGAATCCAGATGCGCGGATTTTTTACGATATTGCCCATCTGCAGCATACTTGTGCCCAATCCCTGGGAAATTAGTCCGCTCCACTTGTTTTCTTTGAAACTCATCGCCGCAAAGCCGACCATCTGCGCACAGCAGCCCGCAACTGCCGCGCCCCCGGCAAGCCCGGTTAAGTTCAGCGCCGCGCAGATTGCTGCAGAGCTGATCGGCAGCGTCAGCGCAACACCTACAATAACCGATACCAAAATGCCCATAAAGAACGGCTGCAGCTCCGTCGCCCACATGATCAGGCTTCCGACTGCGCTCGCAGCAGCTCCGATTGTCGGCGCACACCACATCGACAGCAGCACTCCGGAAAGGATTGTCACCAGAGGAGTGACTAAAATATCAATCTTCGTTTCCTTGGAAACCGCCTTGCCGCATTCCGCCGCCACAATCGCAACGATCAAAACTGCAAGCGGTCCGCCCGCCCCGCCCAGCGAATTGGCTGCCGCCCCGACTGCAAGCAGGGAAAATAACACCAGCTGCGGTGCCTGCAGTGCATAGCCGATCGAAATTGCCATCGCCGGTCCGGCCACGCTTTTTGCAAAGCCTCCGGCGTCCACCAGCACCTGACTTCCGATCTGCTCTCCCAGCGTTCCGATAATTGTACCGATCAAAAGCGATGCAAACAATCCCTGCGCCATCGCGCCCAACGCGTCGATTCCATAACGTTTTGCCGAAAAAATAATGTTTTTTCCGTTTCAGGAAACGCTGCAGCGCATTTCCGGTTTCTGTCTGTTGTACTTTCTCACTCATCTCTCAGCCCTCATGTCTCCGGATTTTTCATCCAATTTCTGCCGGCACTCTTTCCCGGAAGGGTGCCACAGTAGTATCTTTTTCATCTTACCACATCTGTAGTTTTTCTAACAACATAAAAGACATTCTTCTTCTGTAAAAAATGAGCTGTTTTCCCTATTTTCATCCATTTTATTTTCTGCTATGATACAGAAGGTTTTTTATTTTTTATTTTCTTCTGAGTTCAGATTCCGTGCTTGCACGAAAATCTGAACTCAGAAGGTACGAAGGAAGGAGCGCCACTTTATGAGCAAAAATGAGCTGCGAAGCAGCGGAGAGCGTCGAAGACGCGTTTTTGCGAATGGCGTGTGAACAGTAACATTTTCCGCAGATTTTTCCAATATTTCAGGAGGCGCATGATTTTTCCGTGAACGCAAAAAAACAAACAGCAACACAACATCTTTTCACCAATAAACAGCTTCGGACGCTGCTTGTCCCCATCATGGTCGAGCAGCTTCTGTCTTCCCTAATGGGAACCGCCGACACGATGATGGTCAGCAACGTCGGCTCCGCTGCAATTTCCGCAGTTTCTCTCGTTGATGCAATCAACATTTTAGTGATTCAGGCGCTCTCCGCACTGGCGGCAGGCGGCGCGATCCTCTGCTCCCAGTACCTCGGCAGTCAGAACCTGAAAAAGGCGAAGCGTTCCGCAGAGCAGGTGCTTTTCGTTATGCTCGTCCTTTCCTGTTCGCTGTCGCTTTTATGCCTGATCTTCCGTTTTCCGCTGCTTCGTCTGATTTTCGGCACTGTAGACACGGACGTTATGGCAAACTCCCAGATTTACTTTTTCTTCACACTTTTGTCGTTCCCATTCATCGGTCTATACGATGCAGGTGCTTCCATTCTGCGTGCACAAAAAAACAACACCAAAAGGTCCCTATGACGATTTCCATCCTTTCCAATTTCTTAAATATCGGAGGAAATGCGATCCTGATCTTCGTCTTTGGCATGGGCGTCGCCGGCGCGGCAATTTCCACCCTGGTTTCCCGTATTTTCTGTGCGATCGTCGTGATCTGGCAGCTGAGAAACCCTGCGGAACAGATTTATGTACGCAACTACTTTTCTATCCGTCCGGACTGGTCTTTGATCAAACGCGTTTTATTCATCGGTATTCCATCCGGAATTGAGAACAGCATGTTCCAGTTCGGTAAGCTCGCCATTCAGTCAACCGTCTCCACTCTCGGTACGGTTGCCATCGCCGCGCAGGCAATGACCAGTATCCTGGAGGCGTTAAACGGAATCGCCGCCATGGGTGTCGGCATCGGACTGATGACCGTCGTCGGTCAGTGTATCGGTGCAAAAACGGAAAGATGAAGCGATTTATTACATCAAAAGGCTGTCCTGGCTTTCGGAAATCGTCATCCCTCATCTCCTGTGCCGTCGTCTATCTGCTCGCAAAGCCTGTCACTATCCTCGGCGGCATGGAAGCAGAAAGCGCCCGCCTCTGCCTGCAGATGGTCGCATTTATTACCATCACCAAACCGATTTCGTGGGTGCTTTCCTTTATTCCCGCCTACGGCATGCGCGCAGCCGGCGATGTGAAATTTTCCATGATTACCTCCTGCGCCAGCATGTGGCTGTGCCGGGTAAGCCTGTGCATCTTTTTATGCCGCTTCTGTGACTTCGGTCCCATCGCGGTTTGGATCGGCATGTTCGCAGACTGGAGCGTGCGTGCGGTCGTTTTCATGCTCCGCTTCCACTCCCGCAAGTGGCTGCAGCACCATGTGATCGACTAAGTTCACCCGTGCCTTTTTGCAGCCTGATTTCCTGCTTGCAGGAAAATCAGGCTGTAAGAAGGCACGAGGGAGCGCCATTTCATGAGCAAAAGAAGCTGCGAAGCAGCGGGGAGCAGCGAAGCTGCGATTTTGCGAATGGCGCGGGTGAACGGCATCGTTTCAACAACATTCACCCGCAGCATTTCGCAGACTGATTTCCTGCTCGCAGGAAAATTATAAAAGTGAACCGATCCATCCGATCAGTCCAAGCACCCAGCTGACGAAAATTCCGTACAAAATAACTGGTCCGGCGATCGTAAAAATTTTGCAGCCGATTCCGAATACCTGTCCCTCCTTCTGAAATTCAATCGCCGGGGCGGCTACGGAATTGGCAAAACCGGTAATCGGAACCAGCGCCCCCGCCCCGCCCCACTTTACCAGAGACGGATAAATGTTAAAGCCGGTCAGAAGCGCGCTCGCCAGAACAAGCAGAATCGCACACACGCTTCCTGCTGCCGCATCGTCCAATCCGTTTGACTTCGCAACGTTCAAAATAATCTGTCCTACCGTGCAGATTATACCGCCCGTCACAAATGCATGCAGCATCTGCAATGCAAGATTGTGTGTCGGCGTCACCTGTTTGACATATTTTTCATACTGTTTCTGAAAAGACTGGTCTGCCTGATACTTTTCCATATGCTGTTCCTTTCCGAATCTGCTGCACGATTCACCGTTTGTAACGGAGTTTTTACCGAAAAATAGGATGCCAGAAATACAACAGGCTTCCAACCGCTTTTCCCATCGCAATGGAAATCACCATCAGCCCGAGTCCGTGCCGAAAACCGATCCGGCGCGTCAGAATCGGAATGGAGTCCAGCATTTCTGCAATTGCAAGTGCCAGGCAGCCGACGAAAATTCCGGCAAACAGACCGGTCAGGGCTTCCACCGTCAGAGCCAGCCACTCAAAAGCTGCTCCCGCTTCCAACCTTTTCTGCAACCATTCCCTGCCAAAAATTACTGCGCCCGGAAATACGCTTGCCAGACAGCCAACGAGCGTTCCAAAGACAACCATTTCCTCGTACAGAAAAATTTTTTCCCCCGTGTGGGTCTTTCCTGCGAAGCGTGGCACAAGTCCTACCGAAAGCAGCACCGTAAAAACGCCTGCCGAAACGAGAATGCCTGCGCCCAGTCCGACAACCACCGGCAAAAGCTTCGATAAAATCACAATTTTCCCCCTTTCAGACGTCCAGCGTCTTTTTTTCCCGATCTGCAGTTTCTGTCAATGCCTGATTGACGTCCGTTTCATATTTACGCATTTCCACTTCGATCGGTGTCGGATCGGACGTAATCCTCCTCCCACCGATATGGTTGAAAAACACCAAAATGCCAAGTGCCAGCCCGATCGAATACGCGATTTCCAGCGCTGTAACCGACTGCGGCTCCTGTCCGGTCAAAAGCTCGTAAATTTGCCCGAACACCTCGCGAATCCCGATGTCGTTATGAAACGCCATGATCGTAAACGCTGCGCCAAAAAAGCAGATGCAGCAGACAAAGACGATTTTGCACACCTGCCAGAGCCCGGATAACGACTGACTTTTACCTGCTCCACCACCGTTTCCGGCGCGCCGATGCTTTCCACCTCCAGATTCGGATTGTCCTGCTGCAAAAGCGAAATCACAAAAAGCGCGCTAACCACCCGGCGCCCCTTATCTTTTTCCTCAAATCGGAAAACAGGAAGCGTTCTGCATCGATTCTGCACGCTTTGCGTTTTACAATATAATTTTCAAGATCGCTGATATGCACGCTTTCACCGGACAGCTCTGCGTTTTGCTCAAGCTTTAAATACAGCACTTCTTTCGGCATCTGTATGTTCCTCCTGTTTCACACAGTATGCACCCGGGCAAAAAAAGTTATGCAGATCAGACGTTTTTTCTTTTTCGGGCTGTCTGCAGAAATCGTACCATCTGCCGCCAGCTGGTTCTACGCACTGCCCTGCTGCCATCGCTGCCGCCGAGCGCTTTCTACAGCTATGCAGTCCTCATCGCTGTCCTACACCCCCCGACCGCTCTCGCATGCGGATCAGGATTTTTCTTTTCCATCCGGCTAACCTGCACCTGGCTGATACCGAGTTTTTGGGCGATCTGGGCCTGCGTCTGATCCTCGTAGTAGCGCAGCCGGATCAGGATTTTTTCCTGTTCGGGAAGCTCGTCTATAAGCTGTTTTAACAGCATCCGGTCTACCAGCCGGTTCTTTTCTGCGTCCTCCCAGGTGTTGTCTGCAGACCGTGCCGCAAGCTGATCCATCAGCGCGATCTCTTTTCCATCCCCCTCATAGACCGGCTTTGACAGCGATTCAACCTCCCCGGCTGCAGCGACTGCCATGACCGCGTCTTCATAGGCGATTCCTGTTTTTTCACACAGCTCGCGCAGCGTCGGGTCGCGTCCTTCCTGCGTCTGAATGCGCGCAGCCTCCTGCCGCAGCTTATAATTCGCATCCTTTAATGACCGGCTGACCTTGACCGGTCCATCATCGCGCAGAAAACGCCGGATCTCTCCTGCAATCAGAGGAACCGCATATGTAGAAAATTTGACATCGTAGCTTAAATCAAAATGATCAATCGCTTTCATCAGTCCGATCGTTCCGGTCTGGAACAGATCCTCCGTCTCGTATCCCCGCCCTGCAAACCGTTTCACAATATGGTGAACCAGTCCCAGATTTTCTTCTATCAGTATTTTTCTGGCAGACGCATCTCCTGCCTGCGCCTTTTCGATCAATACTGATATTTCCATGTGCTACTCCTCTTCTGATCCGAATCACTGACCCACGGCGCATTTCCCAGTTTCTTTTCCATGATCACACGCGTCCCCTGCCCCACGGTCGATTCCACCTCCAGGCAGTCCATAAACGCTTCCATAAAAGAAAATCCCATACCGGAACGTTCCAGATCTGGGCGCGTCGTGAACATCGGCTCCATCGCCTGTTCCACATTTTCGATCCCGCAGCCCTGATCGGTGATTTCCATTTTTAAAAGATCCTTTTCCAGCACACAGGAAATTTCAATCGTTCCTCCCTGCTCCTTATATCCGTGGATGACTGCGTTTGTAACTGCCTCCGAAACGGCAGTTTTGACGTCCTCGATCTCTTCCAGTGTCGGATTTAAGGGCGTTAAAAACGCCGCTACAGCAACCCTCGCAAAGCCTTCGTTTTCCGGCAGGGCTTCAAATTCCACTTTCATGTTATTCATGCTTTCCTCTCATTTCTGCGCACGCTTTTTGCGCATGCCGAGTTTGTGTCAAGTGCGCGCAGACACAAATCTCGCGATTGAAAAATTTTATTCATGACAATAGAATGCTCGCAGAGCGTGTATTCTATTGTTTTTCAATCTTTTCCTCCTGATCTATCATCTCCACGATATCGCCGATGCCCGACATTTCCAAAATTTTCCGGATGCGCCGGTTGGCGTGAATCACATACACCTTGCCTCCAAAACAGGAAATCTTGCGGTAACGCCCCGCCAGTACGCCGATGCCGGAGCTGTCCATAAATTTTGTGTCGGAAAAATCAAACACGATGTGGCTGACGCTGTTGTCCAACATCATGTGATCCGCCCTCCTGCAGATCACGCTGCAGCTGTGGTGGTCGATTTCTTCCGGCAGGCGGATCATCAGATAGTGATCGATAATTTTATAATCCTCTTCCATGCTACTCTCCTTTTTCTATATAAATTTCGTGCAGGTCACAAACGGCTTGGGAACCTTAACCTTGAAATAGCTATCCCCGGATTGCCGCACGGCAATCTGCAAACATTCGGAATCTGTAGATAGCAAAAAGAGGACAAAAAGCTATTGTGCTTTTCATCCTCTTTTGTAAAATCCTTTTTAAATTGTCGCCTTTTAATTGTCCAGCTGATCCAGCGCGCGCTGGGACTGGGTTGCTTTTTCCGTGTTCGGGAACAGTTCAATTACCTTCTGGTAGGTTTCCTTCGCCTGGCGCTTGTTGCCGTTGTCGCGATAGGAATTTGCCAGCGCATAAAGCGCTTCACTGTTCGTCTCATCATAGGAAACCGCTTTCGTCAGGTTTTCAATCGCCGTCTCATAATCCCCGGAACGATATGCCTTGTAGCCGGTGTCATAATAGTTCACTGCAAGGTCTGTGCCAGTGTCCTGCAAAAGCTGTTGATAGAGCTTACGCGCCGCCTCGGAGGTGTCGCTGCTCTCCATCGCATCGCGGCTGATCTTGTCCACCGCTTCAGAAAGAGCTTCGATATCGTCCGGCGTCTCCATATAGACACTTGCCGCATTCAACAGTGCTTCTACTGCGCTCATGCTGCCGTCCGCGCCGGACAGCTTGCCGTTCTGCGCCGTCAGCTCGTCATTTTCCTTAGTCAGCGTCTCTATCTGCTGATTTAAGCTGGAAATCTCTGCATTTTTGCGGTCGGCTTCTTCCCCGACTGCTGTCAGCTTATTGTTTAACTCCGTCTGTGCGATCTGTACCCGCGCAGGCAGAATCAAAAACCAGGATACCGCTACACCGACCGCAAGACCTGCGAGCGTTCCCCACAGCCACCCAAAGCTCTTTTTCGGTTCTATCTGGCTGATCGGCTGAATAATCGTCTCATTGCCGCTCTGGTATTTGACGACTTCCTCGCCCTTTCCCTGTTTGCGGACAAATTTCCCGTCGTCATCGGTTTTTAACGCAATGTCCACTTCATGCATATACCGAAGCGCCGTCGTATTCGCGCAGTCGATCCGCAGGCAGCGGGTCAGCTCCTTGCGCGCTTTCTCCCAGTCCGCCGCATCCATGTACAAAAGCGCCAAAAGCAGATGTGCCTGTACAAAATTCGGATGGTCGGAAAGCACCTTTTTCAACTGAATCCGCGCCAGATCCTTGCTGTCCTGATAACAGTAGCTGAGCGCCTGATTATATTTCCGGCTCATCTGTGCAAACTCTTCCAGCTGCGTCGGACTCTTCTGCACTGCGTTGATGTAATCATCCGCGATATTTTTCTCCGGGCGAAGGTTTTTACTGATGACCCATTCACTCAGCGCCGGAACGGTCTCGCCCATTTCAAAATAAATCAATCCCAGGAGGTTTCTCGCCTCGATATGATATTTGTTGAATTTCAACGACAGCTTCAGACTCTCGATCGCCCGGAAAGATCCCGGACACCGGCTTTATCCAGACCGTCATTATAATAGTAATTGGAAATGCTCAGAAGCTTCTTATATCTCGAAACATCTGCCCCGCAGTTCGTGCAGAAATTCTTTTCTGTCAGATCTGCTCCACAATTATAACACTGCATATATTTGCTCCTTTACTCTTTCTTCCCGGCGGCATCGGCCATTTCTTTTTCCTGCTCTTTGACCATGTCTACCAGAATATCCGTAAAGTCTGTCATATTGTGGTTTATAATCACATCCTCCGCCTCATCGATTTCAAGGCTGGGATGGAACTTTTTCAATTCTTCTTCAAAGTTGATCATGCGCATCCTCCCGCTTATCTGCTCTTATCCTCATGGATTCAATACCATTATAATACGCAGGGCACACAAAAAAATCAATCTAATTTTTCCGGAAATTCAGGAAAGCACTTCGCATTTTCGCGTTTTTCCGTCAGAAACTGCAGACATGCTGCAATCCCGACCGGTTTACAGGAATGCAGCGTTGCATGAACAAAAACAGAGCGGCTCTGCTTTTTTCACAAAACCGCCCTGCACTTTTCCTATTAATAAAAAACTTAATAAGAAACCCATATTTCGCTGAAATCGTGTCTCTTCCCGCTTACTTGCGCAGCTGACCTAACCGTTCTTTTACCTGTTCCATCATCTGCGTGTATTTTTCCAGCTTGCCGCGCTCTTCTGCGATCTTGCTTTCCGGAGCCTTGCTCATGAAACGCTCGTTGTGCAGCATGCCATTTACTCTGGAAAGCTCGCCCTCAAGGCGCTTCTCTTCTTTTTCCAGACGCTCGATCTCTTTTGCGAGATCAACCAGCTCTGCAAATGGAATGTAAAGCGTTGCGTTCGGGATCACAACGGATACCGCGTCCTCTGCGATGCCAGTCTTGTCCGCCTGACAGGTCACATCGGATGCGCTCGCCAGGGATGCAAAGAACAGCTTGCCCTCCTCGAAGGTATTTTGCAGCTCTTTCTGGTCGCTTACCACATAAACATGGGCTTTTCTGGAAGGCGGAACGTTCATGCTGGTACGGACGTTGCGGACGCCGCGGACAGCTTCCTTTGAGGATTTCAATCTCCTGCTCTTCTTTCTCGAAGTGTCTCTCTTGCTGATAAACCGGCCAGGAGGAAATCATGATGGATTCCTCTTCGGACTGCAGGGTGCAGAAGATTTCTTCGGTAATAAAAGGCATATACGGATGCAGAAGTTTTAAAGCGTCGATCAGGACAGTTTTTAACGTCCACAGTGCAGCGTTCTGGCTGTCGGCATCGTCCGTCGCATACAGACGGGGTTTTACCATTTCGATATACCAGTCGCAGAATTCATCCCAGATGAAATCATAAACCTTCTGTACAGCAACACCCAGCTCGAAGTTTTCCATGTTGTCGGTCACTTCTTTTACGACGTTATTCAGACGGGAGAGAATCCACTTATCGGCAGGCTCCAGATACGCAGACGCATCCGCAGGAACTTCCTTGCCTTCCATATTCATCATGATGAAACGGGATGCGTTCCATACCTTGTTTGCAAAGTTTCTGTTCGCTTCTACACGCTCCATGTAGAAACGCATGTCGTTGCCGGGCGCGTTGCCGGTGATCAGCGTCAGGCGCAGTGCGTCCGCACCGTATTTGTCGATGATTTCCAGCGGATCGATACCGTTTCCGAGGGATTTGCTCATCTTGCGTCCCTGAGAGTCTCTTACAAGCCCGTGGAACAATACAGTTTTGAAGGGTTTTTCGCCCATCTGCTCATATCCGGAGAAAATCATACGGATAACCCAGAAGAAAATGATATCGTAACCGGTTACAAGCACGTCAGTCGGATAGAAATATTCCAGCTCCTTTGTCTTTTCCGGCCAGCCAAGAGTGGAGAAGGGCCACAGCGCGGAAGAAAACCAGGTATCCAGCGTATCGGGATCCTGTGTAAAATGTGTGCCGCCGCACTTCGGGCAAACAGTCGGCTCGGTGCGCGCTACCACGGTTTCGCCGCAGGAATCGCAGTAATAAGCCGGAATTCTGTGTCCCCACCACAGCTGTCTGGAAATACACCAGTCTTTGATGTTGTCCGTCCAGTTGAAGTAGGTCTTTTCCATGCGTTCCGGAATCAGACGGATTTCCTTCTCCTGAACTGCTTTTACTGCGGGCTTGATCAGCTCGTCCATCTTTACAAACCACTGCTTTTTGATCATAGGCTCGATGGTCGTGCCGCAGCGGTCATGGGTGCCTACATTATGGCTGTAGTCTTCGATCCGGACTAACAGACCCATATCATCTAATTCCTTCACAATGGCTTTTCTCGCTTCATAGCGATCCATCCCTTCGTAAATACCACCGTTTTTGTTGATCGTGGCATCATCATTTAAGATATTAATCTGCTCCAGGTTATGACGCTTTCCTACTTCAAAGTCATTCGGGTCATGTGCCGGGTGATCTTTACAACGCCGGTACCAAATTCCATATCTACATAGGAATCCGCAACGATCGGAATCTGACGGTTTACGATCGGCAGCAGAACCTTTCTGCCAACCAGATGCTGATAACGCTCGTCGGACGGGTTAACTGCAACCGCACTATCGCCCAGCATGGTTTCCGGACGGGTGGTCGCAAATTCCAGAAATTCTGTCGTGCTTACCTCTCCGTTTTCATCGATCAGCGGATATTTGATATGCCAGAAATGACCAGCCTGTTCTTCGTATACAACCTCTGCATCAGAAATAGAAGTTTTGCAGACAGGACACCAGTTGCCGATTCTGTTTCCTTTATAAATCCAGCCTTTTTCGTGCATGCGGCAGAATACTTCTGTAACAGCCTGATTGCTGCCTTCGTCCATCGTGAAACGGAGTCTGTCCCAGTCACAGGAGGAGCCCAGCTTCTTTAACTGATTGATGATTCTCCCACCGTATTCCTCTTTCCATTCCCAGGCGCGCTTTAAAAATCCTTCTCTGCCGAGGTCACGCTTATCGATGCCTTCTTTTTTGAGGGTCTCTATAATTTTAACCTCTGTCGCGATGCTCGCATGGTCTGTACCGGGCTGCCAAAGTGCATTATATCCCTGCATTCTCTTAAAACGGATCAGAATATCCTGCATGGTATTGTCGAGCGCATGTCCCATGTGGAGCTGTCCTGTGATATTTGGGGGCGGAATGACGATGGTAAACGGTTTCTTGCTCTCGTCTACTTCCGCATGAAAATATTTCTTATCCAGCCATTTCTGGTACAGACGATCCTCAATGCCATGGGGATCATAGGTTTTTGCCAGTTCCTTGCTCATTGTTTCCTCCATTTTCATTTTTGCCGCTATAGGGCTTTGGGACGCCGAGAGAAAAAATCAGAAATCCTGCGAATGAAAAAGAATGTGCCTTGGCACATTCTCGCGCCGAGGCGCGGTTGCCTCGGCAACCATCTACCCTTGCGCCGAGTGCGCATCCTCGCGGAGCTATTTTTATCGTATGGAAACGAAGTTTCCTATACGATAAAAAAACGCCCTTCGACAGAAAACTCTGCCAAAGGGCGTCTGAATCCAAACGCGGTACCACCTTTGTTTTCCGGAAAAACTGATCTGCTGCAGAGACTGCGCCGCCAGCTGTTTCGGAATCTTGTCGCGGTCATTCCTCTAGAACCGCTGTCCGATAACGGGGACTACCGTGAAAGCTTACCACGCAGCTGCGCATTCAGCTCTCCGATTCCAAAGCCACATTCCGTTCTCCTTTGCTCAGGTCTCCTTTCAGCGATCCGGGACCCTCTCTGTCAGCCGGGTAAACGTACTCTTCTTCTTCCTCATCTTTGTCCGTGTACTATGTACACTATAGGGAAGAATTAAATTTTTGTCAAGAATATTTTTTGCAATTGCAATAAATTTGCGTCGTGCTATAATGAGTTACAGTTCACTCATAGCTTTCTGGACACAGATTCCATGCTCGCATGAGAATCTGTGTCCAGAAAAGCTATGAAGGAGCGCCATTTCATGAGCAAAAATGAGCTGCGAAGCAGCGGAAAGCAGCGCAGATGCGATTCATGACAATAGAATGTTCACGGAGCGTGCATTCTATTGTATTGCGAATGGCGCGGGTGAACTGTGAGGGACAGCTTTCCAAATCTGCTCCTTACACACGACGAATAATAAGTTCAAAAGATGAGGCTAACATGAAAATTATTATTATTGGCTGCGGCAAGGTCGGCCTGACACTGGCGGAACTTTGCTTTCCGCTGAAAAACACGATGTCGTACTGATAGATGAATCCTCCCAGAAGCTCTCCTCCATCCCGGAAGAGCTGGATGCTTTGCGCATTCTGGGAAACGGTGCCAGCGTCAATATCCAGCAGGAGGCAGGCGTTGAAGAAGCCGATCTGTTAATTGCAGTGACCGGTTCCGACGAATTAAACCTGCTCTGCTGCCTGATTGCCAAAAAGGCGGGCAACTGCCATACCATCGCCCGCGTCCGCAATCCGATTTATAATAAGGAAATCGGATTCATCAAGGAAAAGCTCGGCATCTCCATGATTATCAATCCAGAGCTGACCGCCGCAACGGAAATTTCCCGTCTGCTGCGTTTTTCCCTCCGCGATCAAGATCGACACCTTTGCAAAAGGACGCGTGGAGCTGTTAAAATTCCGCATCAAACCGGAGTTTCACTTAAATAACATGCCGGTCAGCCAGATCGGCTCCCATACAAACAGCGATATTTTTTAATCTGCGCCGTAGAGCGCGGCGACTTGATCGCGATCCCGGATGGTAATTTTTATCCTGCGGGACAACGATCTCTTGTCCATCATCGCTTCCCCGCAGAATGCCTCCACCTTTTCAAGCACATCGGCTTTAAAACCGGTCAGGTCAAAAACGCGATGATCGTCGGCGGCGGAAAGCTCGGCTATTACACAGCAAACCTCCTGCAGGCGATGAATATCAACGTCCGCATCGTGGAAAATAACCGCGACCGCTGCGAACAGCTGAGCGTGCTTTTACCTGATTCCACCATCATCTATGGAGACGGAACGGACAAGCAGCTGCTGTTGGAAGAAGGTCTTTCCGAAGCGGAATCCTTTTTGACCTTAACCGGTCTGGATGAGGAGAATATCCTGCTCTCTCTGTTCGCCAAGGCAAACTCCAACGCAAAACTCATCACAAAGGTGACAAAAATCGCCTTTACCGAGATTATCAACAACCTCGATATCGGCAGCGTCATTTATCCTAAGTATCTGACGGCAGACTATATTTTACAGTATGTCCGCGCGATGTCCAATTCCATCGGCAGTAACGTCGAGACGCTGTATCAGATTCTGGACGGACGCGCAGAGGCGCTGGAATTTGCCATCCATGATACCTCTGCCGTCACGGATATCCCGCTGGCAGAGCTGAAATTAAAATCCAACCTGCTGATCGGCAGCATCAACCGAAAGGGTAAAACCTGGATTCCCCGTGGTCAGGATACGATCCAGGTCGGTGACACTGTCATCATCGTTACCACTCAGAAAGGTCTCGGCGATATCCTGGATATCCTGAGAAAATAGGTGCGCCCGATGAACTATTCTATTATTTTTTTATATTATCGGCTGGATTTTAAATCTGGAGGCGGCCTTTATGCTTCCCTCCTGTCTGGTAGCCCTGATCTATCAGGAAAGCAGCGGCTGGTCACTCGTTGCTGCTGTCCTGTTATGCCTGCTGATCGGTCTTCCTTTGGTTATAAGGAAGCCGAAAAACCGTGTATTCTACCTGCGTGAGGGGTTTGCCACGACTGCACTTTGCTGGATCGTATTAAGCTGTGTCGGTGCACTTCCCTTTGTACTTTCCGGTTATATTCCCAATCCGGTCGATGCGCTGTTTGAAACCGTTTCCGGCTTTACAACAACCGGTGCAAGCATTCTGACAGACGTGGAAGCGCTTCCTCACTGTCTGCTGTTCTGGCGCAGCTTTACGCACTGGATCGGCGGTATGGGTGTTCTGGTCTTTTTGCTGACTCTGATTCCCCTCACAGGCGGCAGCCATATGAACCTGATGAAGGCAGAAAGCCCGGGGCCCTCCGTTACTCGTCTGGTTCCGAAGGTAAAATCCACTGCAAAAATTTTGTACATGATTTACATGGTCCTGACAATTATTGAGATTTTCCTCCTGCTGTTTGGCGGTATGCCGCTGTTTGATTCCATCACACTCTCCCTCGGCACGGCGGGCACCGGCGGCTTCGGCATCAAAAACGACAGCATTGCAGGCTACTCCACCTATTGTCAGGTCATTATCACGATCTTTATGATCCTGTTCGGCATCAACTTTAACGCCTACTTCCTGATCCTGATCCGTAAATTCAGACAGGCATGGGAAAGTGAAGAAGTTCGTGCCTATCTGTTGATTATCGCTGCAGCGACGCTCGCGATCACCTTCAATGTACGCGGATATTTCAGCAGCTTTGCACAGGCATTCCAGCAGACGATTTTCCAGGTTGCTTCCATCATTACAACAACCGGCTATGCCACAACAAACTTTGACCTGTGGCCGGAATTTTCCCGCACCATCCTCGTCCTGCTGATGTTTGTCGGTGCCTGTGCCGGAAGTACCGGCGGCGGCATTAAGGTTTCCCGCTTCCTGATCATGCTGAAAACGGTAAAAAAAGAACTGATCCAGCTGCTGCATCCCAGGAGTGTGCGCCGCATCCAGATTGACGGCAAGGCGATCGAGCATGAGGTTGTCCGCTCCACAAATGTTTACATGGCCGTCTACCTTTTTATTTTTGCCTTTTCCATGTTGCTGATCGCGCTGAATAACTTCGATCTTATCACCAACTTTACTGCAGTTGCTGCGACACTGAATAACATCGGCCCCGGTCTTTCCCTGGTGGGTCCGAGCGGAAACTTTTCCATGTTTTCCGACTTTTCCAAGCTTGTCCTGATCTTCGACATGCTTGCCGGACGCCTGGAGCTGTTCCCGCTGCTGCTGTTATTCGTACCGAATACCTGGAGGCGATTTTAAACCGCTTCCAGGCGAAATAGAATCAGATTATTCTGCGCACCCGCAGCGAGTTTGCATTGCCGCAACGCAGACAAAAAAGAACCAGGCTGCAGCCTGGTTCTTTTTTGTTTTAAAATCTTTTACGCCAGCTGTTTCTTGCCGGTATAAAGCTCGTAATATCTTCCCTTTTGTTCCAGCAGCTGATCGTGATCGCCGCGCTCGATGATTTCACCGTTTTCCAATACCATGATCGCATTCGCGTTTCGAACAGTGGAAAGCCTGTGGGCGATGACAAGGGTTGTCCGTTCTGCCATCAGGCGATCCATACCATGCTCAATATGTCGCTCGGTTCTCGTATCGACAGAGGATGTTGCCTCATCCAGGATCAGGACAGGCGCCTTGGAAATTGCCGCACGGGCAATGTTTAACAGCTGTCTCTGTCCCTGGCTTAAGTTTGCGCCATCTCCCTCGATCATCGTATCATATCCGTTTTCCAGACGCATGATAAAGGAATGTGCGCTGGCCATTTTTTGCCGCCTGCTCGACCTCTGCATCGGTCGCATCCAGCCTGCCATAGCGGATATTTTCCCGGATCGTTCCGGTAAACAGGTGCGTATCCTGCAGCACCATTGCGATATTACTGCGCAGGTTTTCCCGTCCAACCTTGCGGATATCCACGCCATCCATCAGGATTTCTCCGCTGTCGATCTCATAAAACCGGTTGATCAGGTTCGTGATCGTCGTCTTGCCCGCGCCGGTACTGCCGACAAACGCGATCTTCTGTCCCGGTTTCGCATACAGGGAAATATGCTTCAAAATCGTATGACCAGGCACATAGCCAAACGTCACATCCTTTAACTCCACATGTCCTTTGCAGGGATTTAAAACAACCGCATCCGCTGCGTCTGCAGTTTCCGGCGCTTCATCCATCACCTGGAACACACGCTCTGCACCCGCAAGAGCGGAAAAGATTGTATTCATCTGCATGGACAGCTCATTGATCGGTCTGGAGAACTGTCTGGAATAGTTGACAAATACAGTCAGACCGCCAATATCAAAGCCCTGCAGCACGCATAAAATACCACCGATCATCGCAGTCAGGGAATAGCTGACCTGGCTTAAGTTGCCCATGACCGGTCCCATGATTCCGCCAAAGAACTGAGCAAAAATCTGTTTTCCGCGAAGATCGTCGTTTAAGTATTCAAACTCTTCCTCCGCAACGTTTTCATGGCAGAACACCTTTACAACCTTCTGTCCCGTCATCGTTTCTTCGATATAACCGTTTAAAGTACCGATCGCTGCCTGCTGCGCCTGATAAAATTTCCGGCTCTTTCCTGCCACTGCTCCGCCCGCTTTCATCATGAGCGGAACCATCACAACCGTCACAATTGTCAGCCACACGTTCGTGTAGAGCATCAGTCCTAGGGTTCCGACTACAGTGATCACGCTGGAAATGATCTGAAGTACAGTGTTGTTCAACATATCTCCGACCGCATCCAGGTCGTTCGTATAACGGCTCATCAGGTCGCCGTGGTTGTTCGTATCATAAAACCGAACCGGCAAATGCTGCATTTTCACAAATAAATCGTTTCGGATTTTTCCAATGCACCCTTGGAAACGCCGATCATAATCCGCTGCTGCAGATACTGTGCTGTGACACCGATGATATAAATTCCTGCCATGGTCAGAAGCGAATGCAGAAGCTTCTGTGCACTGCTGCCCTCCCCGGTCAATCCGTTGATGATCGGACGCAGCATATAGGAGCCTGCGAGGTTCGCAATCGTCCCGGCAATGACACAGAAAAAGACGAAAATCAGCCGTCCCTTATCTTCAGAAAGATATCCCATCAGACGCGCGATCGCTTTTTTGGTATCCTGCGGCTTTTTGACTTTCATTTTTCCGCCGCCAGGACCAGGTCTTGGACCTCCCGGGCCTCCGGGACCGCCGAATCCTTCAGGCCTCTTTGCGCTGCTCTTGCTGTATTTGGCAATCAGTCTTTTCTTTCTCTGCTCGTCCATTATGCGATCACCTCCTTTTTCATCTGGGAGTCGTAAATTTCCTGATCGGCTTTACAGGTTTCCAGAAGGTCTTCATGTTTGCCAAGCCCGACGATATTTCCCTCGTCCATCACGACGATCTGATCCGCTTCCATTACGGAGCCGATCCGCTGTGCGATGATCAGCTTTGTTGTCTCCTTCAGCGTCGTGGAAAAAGCTTCCCGAATCCTTGCTTCTGTCGCTGTATCCACCGCACTCGTGGAGTCGTCCAGAATCAATATTTTCGGACGTTTTAAAAGGGCCCGGGCAATGCACAGTCTCTGCTTCTGACCGCCGGAAACGTTTACGCCGCCCTGACCAAGCTCCGTATCATATCCATCTGCCAGTTTTTGAATAAAGCCTTCCGCCTGTGCACTTTCTGCAGCTTCCCTAATCTGGTCTTTGTCAGCATTTTCATCGCCCCACTGCAGATTTTCTTCGATCGTACCGGAAAAGAGTACATTTTTCTGCAGCACCATACCAACGCCCTCCCGCAGATGATTCAGGGAATAATCCCGAACGTCGATACCATCCACCAAAACCTTTCCCTCATCCACATCGTACAGACGCGGAATCATGGACACCAGCGTTGTCTTGCCGCAGCCCGTCGATCCGATGATACCGATCATCTGTCCCGGCTCGATCGTCAGATTGATCTGATCCAGCACTTTTTCTGCACTGTCTTTGTAATATCGGAAGGAAACATTCTGGAATTCGATCTTTCCGTTTTTTACAACTGCTTCCGGATATGCTGCATGATCGTCTGTCAGACTCACTTTTGTATCCATCACTTCGTTAATCCTGCGTCCGCTCGCAAATGCCCGGGAGCTCTGCAAAAATACCATAGCCAGCATCATCAGGGACATCAGCACCTGCACAATATAGGTTGTAAACGCCGTCAGATCACCGACCTGCATCTTTCCCCCCAGGATCTGATTGCCTCCAAGCCATACCACAACCAGCGTTGTCAGGTTCATAAACAGCATCATCAGCGGCATCTGTGCAACTGCGATCTTAAACGCGTTTTAGGCTGGATTCCTTTAGCTCTGCGTTCGACTTTTTTTCAAAACGGGCACTTTCATAATCCTCACGGACAAAGGACTTGATGACCCGCACATTCGTCAGTACCTCCTGAATATTGGAGTTTAACGCGTCCAGTTTTTTCTGCATAAACTCAAACCTGGGATATGCAATGCGCAAAAGCAGGATGATCGCCACTGTCATAACCGGCAGAATGACCAGAAAGACTGCCGCCAGCTCCCGATTCATCAAAAACGCCATAATAATCGCGCCAATCAGCATGCCGGGGGCGCGAAGCATCATTCGAAGCGCCATCATGATCAGGTTCTGCACCTGTGTGATATCGTTGGTCAGACGCGTAACCAGAGAGCCCGTGGAGAACCGGTCGATTTCCGAAAACGAGAAGGTCTGGATTTTTTGAACGCATCCTTTCGAAGCCCTGCGCCGAAGTTAATCGCCGCAACCGATGCAAACCATGCTCCTCCAACGCCGCCGGCCATCATGATGAACGCCGTCAGGATCATGATAATGCCCTTCTGCACGATGTAGCCTACATCATGATTGGCTGCCCCGATATTAATGATGTCTGCCATAAAAGAAGGAAGCAGTACTTCTCCTGCTACCTCCGTCAGCATCAGAAGCGGTCCCAGTATAAACGCATACCAGTAGGGCCTGATATATTTTCCGTAACGTTTCATTTGATCCTTATTCCTCCTTTTGCTGATCCCGCAGCAGATTTTCATAAATTCGTTCTAAAAACTGCTGGAGACTCTGCATTTCTTCTTCTGAAAATCCTTCAAACATCGCTTTTTTTCCGTTTCCCAGAACATCTGCTCACTCCGTTCAATGACACTGCGTCCTTTTTTGGTGATCGTCACCCGGTGTGTCCTGCTGTCAGACTCTGTGGTTTCCCGTGTAATGTATCCGCCGCTTTCCAGCTTTTTAAGGAAACTGCAACCGCCGCCGGCGAAATTTCCATTTCACGCGCAATTTCGATCTGGGAACAGTTCGGATGATGGTTTAAGTGCATCAAAAGCCGGTGCTGACTCTGATAGACTCCCGTATGATTCACCTTTTTTTTCAATACAACGACGCAGCTGCCGATCCGTGCGTCGAAACAGAAATGACAGCCTGGCTTCCGGTGTTGGATTCCCACAGTGCTTCGCATTTTGATTTTGTTCCATCGCATTCCCTTCTTGTTAACTAGTTAATTGTTTACTTGTTAAGTATATGTATAACTAACTCTGTTGTCAAGAGAAACTTAAAAAACTGATTTCCTTACTGTAACTTTTTTTCGAAATAGATTATAATGATATGCATGACTTCACTGTGTCTTTTTTGATTTTTATATTTTAACGGAGATTTTTGACCTATGCCTTTGACAACCTTTTTGAAAAAGCTTTCCCCCGGGCGTATCATTGCCCTCGGTTTTCTTTTCTGCATCCTGCTTGGCTCCCTTTTACTGATGCTGCCCTGCAGCCTGCAGACCGGTATCGCACTGCCCTATCTTGACGCACTTTTACACTGCCACCAGCGCAGTCTGTGTAACCGGCTTAAACGTCATCGACCCCCGGCAGTACCTTTTCACCCCTTTGGTCAGTTTGTCCTCTGGCTGCCTGATCCAGATCGGAGGACTGGGTGTCGCTTCCATCGGTGTCGGGATCATGCTCGCAATGGGCAAAAGGTCAATCTGAAAGAACGCCGTGTTATCCGTGATGCAATGAACCTGGATTCCGGCAAAGGCCTGATCCGATTTGTCAAAGCAATCTTTTATACGACTCTTCTCATTGAGCTTTTGGGCGCGTTTCTTTTTTCGTTTCCCTGTCTTTTTCCGGGATTATCCGCTGCCTCGCGCCATAGGCTTTAAGCCTGTTTCATTCGGTTGCTTCCTTTAACAATTCCGGCTTCGACGTGCTCGGAAACGGGACAAGCCTGATTCCGTATCAGAAGGATGTTGGTTTCTAAATCTCGTGACCTGTGCTCTGGTAATCGCCGGCGGCATTGGCTTTCGGTCAGTTTTTTGAGCTGCCCTGAAACACTTTCCTGGAAACGCCAGTCAATGCACACACGGGTTGTGCTGAGCACGACATTTGCCCTGCTGCTTTTCGGAACACTTTTATTAAAACTCACAGAGAATATCAGTTGGCTCGGCGCTTTTTTCTACAGCGTCTCCGCCCGGACAGCCGGTTTTTCCACTTATAACCTCAGCGATTTCTCTACTGCAGGTCTGCTGGTCGTTTCCGGACTGATGTTTATCGGGGCCTCTCCCGCGTCCACCGGCGGCGGCATCAAGACCACCACTTTTTTGTCCTGCTCTCGGCATCTATTCCGCAGCAACAAACCATTCGAAAGAGCCTTCCACAGCGCGATCCCAAAGGACGCATTCCGCAAGGCCTCCGTCATCAGTATGCTCGCTGTCTTTTTGGTTATGACAGCCTCCTATCTGATGCTGATCTTTGATCCGCAGCTTTCCCTGCGGGATGTACTGTTTGAAATGATCAGTGCTTTCAGCACCTCCGGTCTTTCCACCGGCATCACACCGCAGTTGAGCGCTCAGAGCCGGATTCTTTCTATTATTATGATGTACATCGGCAGACTCGGACCCCTGACTGTTGCATCCCTGTGGTACTTTTTACGATCGGGGGAACGCGTCCGCTACCCGGAAGGGGACAATTGCCATCGGGTAAGTGACCGTCCACGGCACGCAGACACTCTACCGGCACTGCGCAGGATCACAATTCAGGAATACCGCGCAGATCTTTGCATAACTTATTGGAAAAATATGCGAGCGAACCGCTCAGAAATGAGGATATTATGTTTGGAAAAAAGAAAAAAAATGCCATTGCATACGGTATTATCGGACTTGGGCGCTTCGGGGAAGCGCTGGCGACAGAGCTTGCACGCTCCGGCGCAGAGCTGCTTGTCATGGATCGCGAAGAAGAGCGGGTCCGCGAGATGCGGGAACTGACCGAAAATGCACTCGTTGTCAATACCCTGGACAAAAAACCCTGACAGAAACCGGTATCCAGAACTGCGATATTGCGGTCGTCTGCATCGGCGAGCATATGGAATCCTCTATCCTGACGACATTAAATCTCGTCAGCCTCGGTATTCCGACTGTCATTGCCAAAAAGCCACCAGCCCGGAGCATGGCGAGATTTTAAAACGCCTCGGCGCACAGGTCGTTTATCCCGAACGCGATATGGCAATTCGCCTGGCAACCAGGCTTTCCAACTCCCGGGTTCTGGATTTCATCCAGCTGAGCGAAAAATTGAATATCACCAAGCTGTCCGTTCCGGATGCCCTCCTTCAGAAATCTGTCGTTGAATTGAATCTGCGAGCCCGGTTTGGTCTAAACATCATCGCCATCGAGCATAACGGTCAGGTGATCGAGCACGTCGATCCAAACTACCGCTTCTGCCCCGGCGACATTTTGATCCTGTCCGGCAGCAAGGAAAGTCTTTCCCGATTTGACCGCTGGATAGATAAGCAGGAGTAACACGTACAGGTTGCATGTAGACATCGCATTCCGCCAGTGCGGTACACAGCGCGGGACGCAGCCAACACTGGATGACATCTACTCCCGGTACGCCAACCGGATTTTATCCGCGATCAGCGCGATGAACTCCGAGTTGGTCGGTTTTCCCTTTCCCGTATTGATCGTATATCCAAACAGCGCGTCCAGCGTCTCCATCCTGCCGCGGTTCCACGCAACCTCGATCGCATGGCGGATGGCGCGCTCGACTCTGCTCGGTGTCGTTTCATACTTTTTCGCAATTTCCGGATACAACGTCTTTGTGATCGAGCCGAGCATATCCATGTCCTTGACTGACATCTGAATTGCTTCGCGCAGATACTGATATCCACGGATATGCGCCGGTACGCCGATATCATGGATCATGTTCGTGACATCCCGTTCCGTCCTCCAACGTTTGGGCACTTCTTTTGCCTGTACATATTATTCCAGGGAGTTTTCTTCGCTGCCGCTCTGGAGGAACGGTAATCATAATCTGAAATTCTCTATTATGTTCCATCAAATCGGTCAGAATCTGAACCACGTTTTCTTTTTCTTTTCCTGCTGTAAGGCTGAGCTGTTCCATAGTTTTCCTCATTTCTGCGCACATTTTTTGCGTAAGTCGGGTTTGTATCAAGTGCGCACAGACACAAATCTCGCGATTGAAAAATTTTTCAATCTTTTTTCCTTTCGCAATAGCGGTTTGGTTCCTCTTTACAGGCATCATTATAGGCTGGTCTGCTGGATCCTGCAAGAAACTGTCATCGCAAAAAAAAGAGCCAGAAATTCCCTCTTTCCGAGAATTTCTTTGACTCCTTTAGCAAAAACAAAAATTGGCGAAAAACCACGATTTTTACAGAGAATTTCTGTTTTTTGTGATCCGGAAGGTCA
>VOFC01003292.1_pt1 | contig 32478 bp, 77 predicted proteins | sample 5384161 | NCBI WGS metagenome assembly VOFC01 (sample SAMN12384722, study PRJNA508395) | human gut metagenome | isolation source: healthy gut B | host: Homo sapiens
TAATATAATGATCCATGTCCATTTTTTTCGCCGTTTAATTTTATCAGAAAAAAGCTTGCATTTTCCAAAATAATTAGGTAATATTATAAAGCACTTGGGGTGTTAGCTCAGCTGGGAGAGCACCTGCCTTGCACGCAGGGGGTCATCGGTTCGATCCCGATACGCTCCACCAAGTAAAAAATACGCCTGTAAGCAAATTTGCTTTACAGCTTTTTTTTCATTCAATTTCTTCAAAAAATACCAGACTTTTGATAAAGAACCCATTTTCCAATATTTACACAATGATCACAAATTCTTTCTAAGTACTTACCGACAAGTAACACATCCACTAGAGTCCCTATATCATGCTCTTTTCTGGCTAATAAATCAACATAAACCTCTTTAGCCTTTTCATATTGTGCATCCGCTTGATCATCCATTTTAATAACTTGATCTGCTTTTTTTTCGTCTTTCTGAATAAAACCTTCAATCGCAAGTGTAATCATTTCTTTTGCGATGATAAATTGTTGTTGAATACTATCATCCACAACTAAATTTTCCATATTCAAAGCACAAATCAGTTCTGAAACTTCTTTTTCCTGATCCATGATACGTGTTAGATCACGAATTGTATTTGTAGCTACAGTAATACGTCTTAAGTCTTTCGCAACTGGATGTTGAAGAAGAAGAATCTTCATACAAATCTGTTCAGCTTCTCTTCCTTGTTCACTCACTTCTTCATGCATTTGTGAAACATCTTGAACTAAAGTTTTGTTTCCATCTAAAATAGCGTGCTTGCAAAACCACAATCCTTTTAAACAGTCTTGAGACATTTGTGCCATAGTCAGTTCTAACTGTTTTGTTTGTTTTAAAAAACTTTGTAGGTAAAACCATTATCCAAACCTCCCTGTAATATAGTCTTCTGTTTTCTTTTTCTTTTGGCGCAGAGAACAATGTTTCTGTAGTACTATACTCAATTAAATTTCCCAATAAGAAGAATCTTTGTTTTATCACTAATACGCATAGCTTCTTTGCATATTGTGAGTAACAATAACGATTGTATAGTCTTTTTTCAATTCTAAAGTTAACTCTTCAATCTTACTAGTTGAAATTGGATCTAGAGCACTTGTAGGTTCGTCCATCAACAACACTTCTTTTGCATAGCCAAGGCTCTTGCGATACATAAGCGTTGTTGTTGTCCACCAGACATTCCCAATGCGGATTTATGAAGACGATCCTTCACTTCATCCCAAATGGCAGCTTGTCTTAAACTTCTTTCAACAATTTCATCCAATTCACTTTTTTTTTTTTGATTCCAAAAATTCTTGGGCCATACGCAATATTATCATAAATACTTTTTGGGAATGGATTGGGTTGTTGAAATACCATTCCAACTCTACGTCTTAATTCAATCGCATCCATATTTTTGTAGATATCCGTTCCATCTAGACAAATATCACCTGTGATTTTAGTACTTTCCACCAAATCATTCATTCGATTCAATGTTTTTAAAAATGTTGATTTACCACATCCACTAGGACCAATGAATCTTTGTAATTTCTTTTTTCTTTGATATCCAAATTTATATTCTTTAAGGCATGAAAATCACCATAATATAAATTCAGATCATTCACTGTAAATTTATTATTCATACGTAACCTTTCTATTTCTCTAATCCAAACTTGTTTTTTTGGAAATGTGTCTTGACCAAACATTGGCTCCAATACTAAATGCCAATACTAAAATCATCAACACAAAGACTAGATAAATTAGCCAATGCACGATCTTGTCCATTGGTTTGTAAGTTCCAGATTTGGATGGATAATGTTTCAAAGAGGTCTTAACACATTAATTGGCGATGTTGGAGAAGTAAAACTAAAATTATTCCAACGCAAATCACTTCCTGAACCAGTTGTATAAAGTAATACAGCAGCTTCACCAAATCCACGACCACCGCCAAGATAACTCCAGTCATAATACGTGATAGGCATCTTTGGCAATAATACATGGAATATGGTTTGCCACTTTGTTGCTCCAAGTCCCATACTTCCGTGATAATAGCCTTCAGGCAAACCTTTTATCGCATCTTCTGTAGTTGTTGTAATCAAAGGTAAACTTAGAATTGATATAGACAGGGCACCTGCTAATAAACTTTTGATAATCCAATGACAACTAAGAAAATCAAATATCCAAATAAACCTACAACAATACTTGGTAAAGAAGACAATGTTTCAATACAAGTTCTTAAAAAGCGTGTTACAAGCCCAGGTTTTGCGTACATCGCCAAATAAATGCCTGCTAATACTCCAATTGGAACCGAAACCAACAAAGAAATAAATACTAAGTAAATCGTATTAAAAACTTGGTTTCCAATGCTGCCAGATCGAGTAAAGCCAAACATTTCTGGTTTAGCCCCTAACAACCCTACAATAATAACTTTACCGGCAAAGCCTACAAGAAGTAAAAAAGAAGAATAAGGCGATACCATAAAAGACGATTGTCATGAATTGATCAATCATTTTTGCTCTTTTTAATTCTAGAATCCATCTCTATTCTCCTTTCGGTTTTGAAAACTTATGAATAATAGTAATAAACAATAACGAAATCAAGAACAATAATAAAGCCATTGTCCATAGGGCTGCCTTCATTTCTCCACCTTCCATCGCATTTCCCATTTGAGCTGCAATTTCCGTTGTTAGTGTTTTTGAAGTAGAAAAAATACTCTTAGGCAAAGCTGTTGTTTGCCCAATAACCATCGCAACAGCTAAAGCTTCACCAAACGCTCTTGCAAGTCCTAATACAATTCCTGAAATGACTCCAGGTAATGCAAAGAGGAATTACGACACGATATATCGTTTGCCAACGTGTTGAGCCAAGTCCATAAGCAGCCATTCGTGTTTCTTTTTTGAAACAGACTCGAATCGCATCACTGGCAACACTGGTAATCGATGGGAAAATCATAATTGATAAAACAAGACTTGCCGCAAGCACGTAATGTCCTACCTGCAAATCAAATACTTTCTTTAAGAACGGAAGCAAGACCGTTAATCCAACCCATCCATAGACAACACTAGGAATTCCGGCAAAAATTTCTACCATAGGACGATAGAATTTTTTCACCAAACTTAGGTGAAATTTCTGTCATAAAAATAGATGATCCTAACGCAAAGGCGTGGCAATCAATAAGGCCAATCCACAAACACATAGCGATCCAACAATAAAGATCAAGGCTCCTACATGTCCTTTTGAACTGGCATTATCCATTGGTGCCCAATTTGCACTGCCAAGAAACTCTCCTAGAGTATGATGAAATTTAAAAAATGTATCAGAACCTTTATAAACTAGAAAAGCACCAATTAATAGAGTTACAAATATCACGAGCAGACCACCAATTGTGACAAGAATCTGCCAAAAATATTCTTTACAAAACATGCTTTTACGACTCATCAAATTCCTCCAAACTAAATGAATAACGGACATATATTTCAATGTCCGTTAAAGAACTCGCAATTAGTGATCTTTTTTCCATTTTGCTAGAAACACCATAGCCTAATGATTCCATTTTCTTACCGAATTTTTCACCCATGATGTAATCTAAGAATGCTTTTTTGTAGCTTTATCTGGCTCTCCATTTGTATACATGTGCTCAAATGTCCAAACTTTATAGTCACCACTATATGTGTTTTTCTAATGTCGGTTCAACGCCATCAATTGCGACTGTATCTACATCGTCATTGTCTACTAAGTAAGATAATGCCACATAACCGATTGCACCTCTTGTATCTGTTACATTTTGTAACAATACACCAGAATCATCTGTTTCCATTGAAGCGTTGCTAGCTTCTTCATTTCCATCTAATGCATATTTTTGGAATGTTGCTCTTGTTCCTGATGAAGTTGGACGAGTAACTAAGACAATGTCTTCATCTGGTCCACCAACATCTTTCCAGTTCGTTGTTTTTCCTGTGAAGATATCAATCAATTGTTGTTTGGTTAAATCTTTAACACCAACATCTTTATTTACGATTGGAGCCATTGTTACAACACAAACTTGGTGATCGACTAAATCTTTAGCTTGATCCTTATCTAATTTTTCTTCACCGCCACATCGGAGTTTCCTAGTGTAACTGTTTTATCAGCTACCTGTTTTAAACCTTCTCCTGAACCACCAAAGATCTACTGTAATAGAAACATCTGGGTTTTCGTTTGAAAACTGTTCGGCTGCAACATCAACCAATGGTTTTCAATGCACTTGAGCCTGCGGCTGTAATTGTTCCGCTTAAACTTTCATTTTTGAATCGCTGTCATCGGATGCAGTATTTGAACTACATCCTACCATAGCTGCAGATAATCCTACGATCATTGCGCCTTTTAAAAACTTATTCATATTTTCCTTGTCCTCTTTTCTTTCGACACATATCATAATGCATGTTTGTTAAACGAAAAAAAATGGTTCTGTTAAGGTTTTGTTAAATGATTTGTTTTAATTTTAAGCACACCTGAATTTAATTTATGAACAAAATTATTGAAATATAATGTAAATAAATGTATAATCGTGAAACATAAAGAAAGGAAAGGTGGAAATGTTTTCACTGAGGTAACAAAATGACACGTGTATATAACTTTAGTGCCGGTCCCGCATGCTTACCAGAATGGGTCTTAACCAAAGCCGTGCAAGCGAAATGTTAGATGCTCATAATAGTGGAATGAGTGTTATGGAGATGTCCCACCGTTCCAGTGAATTCCAGGATATTATAGATACTTGTAAAGCAAGATTAAAAAGATTGATGAACATTCCTGATGAATATGAAATTTTATTCTTACAAGGAGGTGCTTCTTTACAATTTACTATGATTCCTTTGAATTTAGAAAAACATAACGTAGATTTGATCAATACAGGTCAATGGACAAAGAAAGCTTTAAAAGAACATAAAAAATTAGGAAAAGTAAATGTAGTAGCGTCAAGTGAAGAAGATAACTTTACGTATATTCCTAAAATTAAACAAGAAGATTTAAGTGAAGATTCTGATTATGTATATATTTGTGAGAACAACACAATCTATGGAACTAAATATAAAGAACTTCCTCCACATGAAGGAAAGTTATTAGTTGCAGATTTATCAAGTTGTATTTTAAGTGAAAGAACGGATGTTTCTAAATATGATTTAATTTTGCCGGTGCTCAAAAAGAATATGGGGCCTGCAGGTTTAACTGTGGTTATCATAAAAAAAAGACTTGATTGGTTTAGCTGATGAAAAAACACCAAGCATGTTAAACTACAAAACATATGCTGACAATGATTCTATGTTCAATACGCCACCTACTTATTCCATCTATATTTGTGGTTTAGTACTTGAATGGCTAGAAACACAAATAGGTGGATTGAAAAATATGGAAAAGATCAATCGTAAAAAGCTAAATTATTATATGACTATATTGATGCTTCTAAACTCTATTCAAATCCTGTTGTACCTGAAGATCGTTCTTATACAAATGTTCCTTTTGTGACTGGTGATAAGAATCTAGATACTAAATTTGTTAAAGAAGCAAAAGAAGCAGGAATTGTAAATATTAAAGGTCACAGAACGGTTGGTGGTATGCGTGCAAGTATTTATAATGCCATGCCACTTGAAGGTGTAGAAGCCCTAATTGCATTTATGAAGAAATTTGAAGAGGAGAATTATAATGCCTAAAATAAAGCTCTACAATAATATTGCGCAAATTGGTTTAGATCAGTTTACGCCAGATTATGAAGTAAACGAAAATATGGAAGATGAAGATGCTATTTTAGTTCGTAGTACCAATCTTCATGATATTACATATAATGCCAACCTTAAAGCTATCGCTCGTGCAGGTGCGGGTGTCAACAACATTGATATTGATACTTGTACTAAAAAGGGATTGCCGTATTCAATACTCCAGGCGCAAATAGTAATGCCGTAAAAGAACTTGTATTTGCGGGTATGTTACTAGCAAGTCGTGATATTTATCATGGTATTGAATGGATCCAAACGCAAAAAGAAAATGAGAACATCACAAAAGATATTGAAAAACAAAAAAGAAATATCTTTGGACACGAATTAACCGGTAAATCACTAGGTGTCATCGGTTGTGGTGCCATTGGTATCCAGGTTGCCAATCTAGCCTTACGCTTTGGTATGAAAGTTTATGGATATGATCCATATATGTCTGTCGATGCCGCATGGAACTTATCTCGATATGTAAATCATGTCACAAATATTGATGATTTATATCGTCAATGTGATTTTATTACGATTCATGTGCCTTTAAATGATGGAACTAAAAACTTTATCAATAAAGATAGTTTTGACAAGATGAAAGATGGCGTCAAATTATTAAACTTTGCTCGTGGTGGCCTCGTTGATGAAGATGCTCTATTGGTGGCATTAGATGACAACAAAGTTGAATCTTATGTGACTGATTTTCCAAGTTTAAAAGTTATTCAAAATGATAAAGTCATCGCAATTCCTCACTTAGGTGCTTCAACCGAAGAGAGTGAAGAGAATTGTGCTTTTAAAAGCCGCTCAGGAACTGATGAATTATTTAACTTATGGAAATATTTCAAATTCTGTCAATTTACCAAATGCGAAGATGGATATGAATTCACCATTTAGAATCACTTGTATTCATGAAAATAAGCCTAAAATGATTTCTCAAATCACAGATATTTTTAAGGATGCTAATATTGAAAACTTAATGAATAAATCTAAAAAAGATATTGCGTATACAATTATTGATTTAGATTCAGAAGTTGATATTTCTCCAATTGAAAAAAATCAATGGTATGATTAGAGTATCTACTTATAAGAAATAGGATGGTACTATGATTGATGCACATACACATTTAGAAAATGGTGATTTAAGCATTGAATATGTTCATAAGTTTATCGATTTGCCAAAAAAAAAAAGGGATTACTCATCTTCAAATATTAGATCACACACATAGATTCTTTGAATTTAAAGACTGTTATAAAAGAGTTTGTGAAGTATCTAAATTACAAGAAGAGTGGTTTTTAAAGAAACAAAAAAAACTCCATAGATGATTATTTAAAATTAATTGAGGCATTAAAAAAAGAAACTTTTGACATCGCTGTACGTTCTGGCCTTGAAGTATGTTACACGCCTGAAACAGAAAGTCTATTAGCCTCCATTCTTAAAAACTACCATTTTGACTTTCTAATTGGCAGTGTACACTCTGTAAATGGTTATCTATATGATATGGATGCCTTTTCTAAAGAATTACTTTGGAACAAAAATGATCCTTCTAATATTTATAAGTCCTACTATGACACTATTGAAAAACTAATCCAATCCAATCTCTTTGATCAAGTGGGTCATCCAGATGTGATCAAATTGTATTCGATTGATCCAGGCTACGATTTACATCCTACCTACCATCATATCGCTCGTCTGGCAAATGAATACAACATTAAAATGGAAGACAACACTAAAGCTCATTATTCATATCATCATCCTGATATTGGCTTAAATGCTGATTTTAGAAATATCCTAAAAAGAAAATAATGTAAAAATTGTTACTGCAAGTGATGCTCATTATCCTAACGATGTGGGGCGCTGCTTTAAATTATTAGATCCTAGATAAGCCTAGGATCTTTTTTTTAGGCAAAGAAAAAGACAGAACTTAATCTGTCTGTGTTTCTTTATTGACTAAAAATACACTTAAACTTACAAGTAACAATGCAATTAAACTTGATAGTTGGAATGCCTGATTGGATTCATGTAATACAACACTTGATAAAATCACACCGATGATAGGTGTTACGCACATATAGACACCAATCTTACTAACAGGATTTACAGATAATAACAATCCCCAAATCGTATAGGCGATAGCAGATACAAGAGCTAAATGAATCAATACAAGAAGGCCTAGATTAAATCCAAATGTAATGTGTCCTCCCATTAAATAGCCTGTTATAGCTAAGAGAATACCTCCTAGAGAGAACTGATATCCACTTAACAGGACGGCATTTTGATTTTGTGTGAACTTCTTAATAAAGGCGACCGATATAGATCCACAAAATTGTGACATCAACACAAAGCCTTCACCCACAAAGGAAAAACTGACACTGGCTCCACTGATATTCATAAATAAAATGCCCAAGAATCCAATAAAAAACCTAATGCTTTTCGTCCGTAATTTTTTCATAATGAAAAATTAAACTTGCCACTAACAAAGATATAAAGGCACTGGTTCCTGAAATAATGGATCCGTTGACTCCTGATGTATGTGAAAGTCCAATATAATAGAAAAAATACTGTCCGACCGTTTGAAAAAAGAGCTAGAGTGCATATGCCTTGAATATTCTCTTTTTTAGCAACTAATACTTTTTCTGTAAGAAAGAAGCAAATAATATGACTAAAAATCCAGCTAATGTAAAACGTATGCCTGCAAACATTAAAATACTAGGTACACCTTCAATATTAAATAGATTATATCCCCATTTAATGAATGGAGCTGCACTTCCCCATAGTGTACAACATAGCACGGCTAGTAAAAATACATGTAATGGTCTGTTTAAAAAATTCCCTTTTCTCCATATCCAATTAAAACTTATCCTTCCTTTTTTTTTCTTCTAATTCCATCCAACGATTAGTTAAAGTTTCAAGTTCTTCTTCTTTCTGCGTTCTCAAATCGCTTAATTCTTTTAATTTTGCAAAATCACTTTGACACTCATTCATCTGATAGTCTAAAGCTTCGATTTCACTTTCTAATACTTCCATCTTCTCAGGAAGTTGCTCCAACCTTCCTTTTTTTCCATATAAGATAATTGAGATCTTTTCTTCTTTTCAATCGGCTTTTGAACAACAACCTTCTTATTCTCATCTTTTGATTTCACTAAATAATCACTATATCCTCCACTGTACTGTTTAAAAGTACCATCTTCTTGATGGACAAACACTTTATCCACAACACGATCCAAAAAAAATATCGGTCATGGCTTACAGTAATAATGGCTCCTTTGAAATCATCTAAATAATCTTCTAATACGTCTAATGTCAAAATATCCAAATCATTTGTTGGCTCATCCAATAACAGGATATTTGGTTCTTGCATCAAAACTCTTAATAGATATAGTCTTCTTCTTTCTCCACCGGATAGTCTTGATAGCGTGGTATAGTGCATATTTCTTGGAAATAAAAATCTTTCAAGCATTTGCGAAGCACTTAGTGTCATACGATCGTATTCAATGACTTTAGAAACTTCTTCAATATAATCAATGACACGCATATTTAGATCGACACCTTGATCCGCTTGTCTGAAATATCCAATTTTAACTGTGGTTCCATATTCAATGGTTCCATAGGTTGGTTGTTTCACCCCTGCAATAACATCTAACAAAGTAGATTTTCCACATCCATCTCCAATGATACCTATTCGGTCTTGTCGTAATAATACATAGTTAAAATCATGAAATAATGACTTTTCTGGATAATTAAATCCTAAATTCATACATTCAATTGTTTTATTCCCCAATCGTTGCATAGTCGCATTTATTTTTAATGACTCTTCTTCTTTGTTTAAAACGTTTCTGACGCAATTCTTCAAACCTTTGAAGTCGACTATTAGATTTTGTACCACGCGCCTGTACGCCCGCTCTAACCCACTCTAATTCCTTTTTTATATAAGTTCTTGTGTTTATGGGGTGCGCTAATTTTTTCTTGTTCAATACGCGTTTCCTTATTTTCTAAGTACACTTCATAATTTCCATTATGAATATATAAGTCGCCTTGATCCAATTCAATCATTTTTGTACAAACACGATCTAAAAAATAACGATCGTGTGTGACCATAAATATTGCACTCTTTGATCGAATCAAATAATTTTCCAACCATTCAACCATATCATTATCCAAATGGTTTGTCGGTTCATCCAAAAGCAACAAATCACAACTTGTGCATAGTGCTAAGGCAAGAGCCACTCTTTTTTCTTTGTCCACCTGACATATTTGACATGGCGCTTTGATAATCTGTAATACCCAGTTTCGTTAGCATCGATTTTAATTCAAATTCTGCGACAGGGTGCTCATTTTTAGAATTCACAAGTTGAATTTCATCCCAAACACAATCCGTTTTGAATTCTGGATTTTGAGGTAAATAATGAATCTTGATTCCATTTTTTTTAATTATGATTCCTGAATCATAATTTTCAATACCTGCAAGTATCTTTAATAAAGTACTTTTACCTGTACCATTGACTCCAATCAACGCAATTTTATCAGTATCTTCTATTGTGAAACTCGCATCTTTTAAAATGCATTTATCATTTATATTCTTTTTTAAACTTTCTGTTGAAATTAACATAACATCACCTGAGTTTTATTATATAATACTTTTTGAGGTGACACGCATGAAACTTATTAAAAATATTCAAATTTATGCACCTGAAAATTTGGGAGTAAAAAGATGTATTAATTTCAGATTCTAAAATCGAAAAAAATTGATAATCATATCGAACTTTCTTATCCAATTGAAACAATTGATGGTACAGGATGCATTTTAACGCCAGGTCTAATTGATCGCCATGTTCATATTACTGGTGGTGGTGGAGAAGCCGGATTTATTTCTAGAGCTAGGCCTATAGATGTACAGGAAATATTAGATGCAGGTATCACAACTGTCATTGGATTATTGGGGAACAGATGGTTACACAAGAAGCACAAAAGAATTATTTGCGAAAGCTAAAGAACTAACACAAAAAGGTGTACATACGTATATCTTAACGGGCAGCTATGCCTATCCTAGTAATACACTGACAAGTTCAGTGGAAGACGATATTGTGTTTATTGATAGTATTCTAGGGGTTAAGCTTGCATTAAGTGATCATAGATCGAGTCATATTACAGAAGATGAATTAATTCATTTGGCTTCTAGAATTACATGCCAAATGAGTCTTTATAGCTGGAAAACAAGCAAATTTAACAATTCATATGGGTGATGAAAAGCAAGCCTTAGAACTTGTCTTTTAAGGCCATAGAAAAAGCCGATATTCCTATTTCATTATTCCAAGCCTACACATTGTTCAAGAAATCCTCATTTATTTGAAGAAGCAAAAAGATTTACTGATATGGGTGGTACAATTGACATTACATGTGATGGTAGTGGTGAAACTTTGAGTTACATTCAACAAATCAAAAATACAGAGAAAGTAACCATTTCTAGTGATGCACAAGGATCTTGGTCTACATACAATGAAGATGGATCCGTTAAAGAAATTGGTATTACGCCAATTTCAAACTTAAAAAAAAGAATTCATTTATCTGAAAAATGAATTTGGGTATGAAAATGCTTTGCCATTCTTTACGAAAAATGTTGCGAATGTATTAGGTTTTAAACATATAGGACAAGTTAAAGAGGGATTTGATTGTGATCTTGTCATTTGGAAGGAAGATCAAATTCAAAAAGTTATCACAAAAAAATAGGCACTGATTAACTCAGTGCCTTTATTATTTATTAAATTACTTAACGAATTGTACAATTGCCATTGGAGCTGCATCTCCACGACGGATACGTGTTTTTACTACACGAGTGTATCCACCATTACGATCTGCATATCTTTGGTCCAATTTCATTGAATAATTTTTGAAGAGCTGTTGTTCCCTCTTCATCAACTTCTACATTGCGAACATAAGCTGCTGCTTGTCTACGTGCATGTAAATCTCCACGTTTTGCTAATGTTACTAATGAGTCCATTACAGCACTTAATTCTTTTGCTTTCATTTCTGTTGTTTCGATTTGTCCGTTTTCAATCAAAGATGTTGCCATGTTACGCAACAATGCTTTACGATGATCGGCTTTACGTCCCAATTTACGATTCCACATGGTATTTCCTCCTATCCGTTATTCTGCTTAAAAGACAATCCTAATTCTTTAATTTTGTCTTTAACTTCTTGTAATGATTTCTTTCCTAAATTACGAACGTGAATCATTTCCTCTTCTGTTTTTTTTGAGTTAATTCATCAACAGTCGCAATACCCAGCACGTTTTAAACAGTTATAAGAACGAACTGATAGTTCTAAGTCTTCAATCATTTTATGAGTAGTATGTGCTACAGGTTCTTCTGAAACTTCAACTTCTTTTTCTTTCACTTCAAGACTAGCTTCATCAACTGATGCCAAAATTGATAAGTGATCACGTAAGATTTTACCTGCTACAGACTAATGCTTCACTCGGTTTAATTGTTTCATCTGTAGTAATTTCTAACTCTAATGAATCATACATACTTCCATCTTCGCCTTTAATTGGTGTAGCTACATAGCTAACATTTTTAACTGGCGAATATAGAGAATCTGTATAAATAATACCAAGAGGTTGTCCTTCATTTTGGTACATTCTTTTTATTTACATCAGAACGTACGAATCCACGGCCTAAACGAGCCTGAAGTTCCATATGCATAGAACCTCCTTCAGACAAAGTACAAATTGGTAAATCTTTGTTTAACACAGTAACTCCTGTTGGACATTCGATATCACCTGCTAAGACTGTTTTTGGTCCTTCCTGGTCAATACGAAGTGTATAAACTTCATTGTCATGAATATCAATATCTAAAATCAATTGTTTCAAATTTAAAATAATTGAAGCAACGTCTTCTTTTACCCCTTTAATACCTGTAAATTCGTGGTATACGCCGTCAATACGAATACTGAAGATCGCACCTCCAGGAATTGAAGATAATAATACACGGCGAAGTGCATTACCTAATGGTGTACCATAACGATATTCTAATGGTTCTAATAAGAATTTACCTACTTTTGTTGTTTCTTCGATAGTCGAAATTTTATACTTTGTGCTCATTTGGACACCTCCTTAGTATGGTGACTATCCACGAGGTCGTTTTGGTGGACGACATCCGTTGTGTGGAATTGGTGTTACATCATTGATCATTGTAATTTCTAAACCAGCTACCTGTAATGCTCTGACAAGCTGCTTCACGTCCAGGTCCAGGTCCTTTTACATCTACGGATACTGTCTTCATTCCGTGATCCATTCTTTGCTTTTCATTTGCTTCTCCTGCTAACTGGGGCGCATATGGTGTTGATTTACGACTTCCCTTGAATCCTAATGCTCAAAGCACTGCTCCATGCCACTGCATTTCCACTTTCGTCTGTGATTGTTACGATTGTATTATTGAAAGTCGAGTGAATGTGTGCACATCCTCGCGCAATATTCTTTTTAACACGTCTTTTACGTGTCTTTTGTACTTTTGCCATTCTTTACTCTCCTTCCCTACTACTTCTTCTTGTTAGCCACTGTCTTGGCTTTTCCTTTACGTGTTCTTGCGTTTGTCTTTGTTCTTTGTCCACGTACTGGCAATCCTTTTCTGTGACGCATTCCTCTGTAGCATCCAATTTCCATCAATCTCTTGATGTTTAATTGTACTTCTCTTCTTAAGTCTCCTTCGACTTTGATCGCATCGATTGTTTTACGAATTGCATTTAATTGTTCTTCAGTTAAATCTTTTACTCGAACATCTTCACTGATGCCTGCTTCTTCCAATACTTTCTTTGATGTTGTCAATCCAATACCATAGATGTATGTCAATGAAATGACAACTCGTTTATCGTTAGGAATATCTACTCCTGCTATACGAGCCATTTAGTTTCCTCCTACTTTAGTTTCCTTGTCTCTGTTTGTGTTTTGGGTTTTCACAAATTACCATCACACGTCCTTTGCGTCGAATTACTCGACACTTGTCGCAGATTGGTTTAACAGATGGTCTTACTTTCATCTTTCTTCCTCCTACGTAATGATTCACGTATTTTAATGGCCCTGCTAAAATGCGTATGTGTACATGCGGATTTTAACAGAAACGTGAATGTATAAATCGCAAGCAAAGTTGCGCTTATATATTATAAGCGCAACACTTGTTTTTCAAGGCTTCTTTTAATTCTGGCCAAATTTCTTCCATAGATTTTGACGCATCAATTTTTGAAACCATATTTTTTTCTTCATAATATGCGATTACTGGTTCAGTATTCTTTGCATATTCATCTAAACGAACCTTTAAGCTTTCTTCGTTGTCATCTTTACGTTGTGTTAATTCACCACCGCAAAACATCACATACACCATCAAGTTTTGTTGGTTTTGAATAGATGTTGTAGATTTCTCCACAATTTTTACAAGTACGACGACCTGTAATACGACGAGTTAATTCGTCAAATGGAACATCCATATAAACAATTTTTTCAACTGCTAAATCTGTTCCATTTGTCATTTCTTCAAAAGCTTTTGCCTGAGCCAAAGTTCTTGGATATCCATCTAATAAATATCCGTTCTTTTTATCTTCCAAAGTGTTTAAGTAATCCTTAACCATTTTGTTTGTGATTTCATCAGGTACTAATAAACCTTTTTCAGAATATGCTTTTGCTTGTAGACCCAATTCAGTTCCACCTGCAATATTTGCACGGAAAATATCTCCTGTAGAAATATGATTCAAATTGAATTCTTCTTTTATCTTAGTAGAGAATGTTCCCTTACCAGAACCAGGAGCTCCCATAATAAATATATTCATATCTATTCTCCTGAAGATCTTAGTCTTCGTAATATTTCTTGTAAGATTTTTGAGTAATCAATCCTTGTACTTGACGTACTGTTTCAATAGCAACACCAACAACGATAATCATTCCTGTTCCACCCAAAGCCATTGAGCTTGGAAGATCAGGCCAAATTAATGGCATGACATGTGGCATAACAAAGCAATAAATGCTAAAGCAACAGATCCTAATACTGTAATTCTTGATAAAACACGGTTAATATAGTCTTTTGTTTCCGAACCTGGTCGAACACTAGGAATATATGATCCGGATTTACCCAAGTTTTCAAAGAACTTTTTCTGGATTAATTTGCATCTTCGTATAGAAGAATGTAAAGAATAAAATCAATAATACATAAATTACAAGTGAATACCATGTTTGCAATCCTAACCATTTTTGCATTTCTTTAATGAAATCATTTGATGGAAAGAATGATGCAATTTGAATTGGTGCCATCATCAATGAACTAGCAAAGATAACCGGAATAACACTTGCCGAATTGACTTTCAATGGCAAGTAGTTTGCTTCACTTGGTTTACTCAATGAAATTGAACTTGATGTATATTGAATTGGAATTCTTCTTTCCGCTGTATTAATCAACGTAACAAAGATAATAATTAATAAGTATATTAATATATACGCAAGCAAATAACCAAGCTCCATAGGAAGGCGCAGACTCACCTGAAATTAAGCTTGACCATGCACTAGAGAATTGTTGCGGCATACGCCCAACAATACCAGCCATAATTACCATGGAAATACCATTTCCAATACCTTTCATGGAAATTTGGTCTCCAATCCACACTAAAAACATGCTTTCCCTCTTTGCAAATATTGTTGCAATATATAAAATCTTACTGATTGTAACACCGCCGACAATCAAACCTGTATATGCTTTTGAGAAACCATATACTAATGAGAATGATTGCACAAAGGCAAACACGACCGCAAGATATCTTGTGTACTTGTCTAATGTTTTACGACCATTAGCCCCTGCTTTACTCAACTCTGTTAAGTGAGGAATAACGTCCATACTTAATAACTGAATAATGATAGAAGCTGTGATATAGGGAGTAACTCCTAAAAGCGAAGACAGAGAACTGTTCGAGTCCTCCACCTCCTAATAGATTTAACATTGCGAACAATGAGTTTTCCCCAAGACCATTTACTAAATCTGTTGTATTTACATCAGGTACAGTAATGGCTGATCCCAAACGATAGACAAGAAAGGCAAATAGGGTGAATAGAATCCTATTGCGGATATCCTTATTCGTCCACATTGCCTTTATCTTGCCTGCCATATTATAGAACCTCTACTTTTCCGCCTGCTTTTTCAATTGCTTCTTTAGCTGACTTAGAGAACTTAACTGCTTCAACAGTTAATTTTTTTAGTTAACTCACCGTTACCTAAAACTTTAAGTCCAGAAAGTTCTTTATTAATAATACCAGCTTCAATTAAAAGCTGCTTTGCATTAACAGTTGCTCCATCTTCGAAACGATTTAATGTTTCAACGTTAACGATAGCATATTCTTTACGGTTGAAGTTAGTGAATCCACGTTTTTTGGTAAACGTCTTGCTAATGGTGTTTGACCACCTTCAAAACCTAAGCGAACTCCTCCACCTGATCTTGATTTTTTGACCTTTTTGTCCACGACCGCTAGTTTTCCGTTCCCGCTTCCAGGTCCACGACCAACACGGTTACGTTCTGTGCGAGTTTCGGCTAAATTCATTGTATGTAATTTCATCTGATTTACCTCCTATTACCCGCGAATTTCTTCTGGCTTCTTACCACGAAGCGCAGCAACGCTTTCTACAGTTCTTAAGTTCTGTAATGCATCAACTGTTGCACGAACAACGTTGATTTTTGTACGTGATCCTAAACATTTAGTTAAGATATCAGAGATACCTGCAAGTTCAAGGATTGCACGAGTTGCACCACCAGCGATAACACCAGTACCTTCGATAGCCGGACGCATGTATACAGATCCTGCACCATATCTACCAGTGATTTCGTGAGGGATTGTTGTACCGATTACTGGTACTGTGAAGATGTTTTTCTTAGCATCTTCAACGGCTTTTTTGATTGCATCAGGAACTTCGTTAGCTTTTCCTGTACCAATACCTACACGGCCTTTACGATCTCCAACTACAACTAACGCAAAGCAAAGCGGAAACGACGTCCACCTTTAACTACCTTAGTTACACGGTTGATTGAGATTACTTGTTCTTCAAATTCTTTTTGGTCTCTTTTTGGTTTTCTATCCATTGCCATTGTGCGACCTCCTAAAATTCCAAGCCAGACTTCACGAGCTGCTTCTGCTAAAGCTTGTACACGACCAGCGTAAACATATCCACCACGGTCAAATACAACCTCTTTAATATTCTTTTCTAGTGCGCGCTTAGCAATTTCAGTTCCTACCAAACGAGCTGCTTCCACGTTTCCACCATTTTCTAATTTCATGTCAACACTTGAAGCACTGACCAATGTGTTTTGGTTAACATCATCAATGATTTGAACATGGATATGTGCGTTACTTCTGAATACGCATAAACGTGGGCATTCTGGAGTTCCGCTAATTTTTGTACGTACACGTTTGTGACGACGTACACGAGTTTCATTACGTGATACTTTAGTAAACATTTTTGATCTCCTTTCCCACTACTATTTCTTACCTGCTGTTTTACCTTCCTTACGACGGATGATTTCACCAACATAGCGAATACCTTTTCCTTTGTAAGGTTCTGGTCTACGAACAAAGACGAATATTTCTTTGCAAATTCACCAACTTCTTGTTTATCGATACCTGCAACTTTGATAGTTGTAGCAGTTGGACAAGTTACTTCTAAGCCTTCTTTAACTGGCATCTCAACTTGGTGAGAATATCCAACGTTTAAAGTTAATACGTTTCCTTTCATTTGCTGTACGGAATCCGATACCAACTAATTCTAAGTCTTTAGTGAATCCTTCAGATACACCAACTACCATGTTGTATAACAAAGCACGAGTTGTTCCGTGTAATTGTTTTGTGTGTTTTTCGTCATTTGGACGTTTTACAGTGACAACATTATCTTCTACGTGGATTTCCATCAAAGAAGAGAATGTACGTGTTAAAGAACCCTTAGGTCCTTTAACAGTCACCTCATTCAGCCAGCCTACTTCAATAGTAACTCCTGCAGGAACGGTAATCAGTTTATTCCCGATACGTGACATTACGTTTTATCCTCCTATATATTTATTACCAAACGTAAGCAATAACTTCTCCACCTAAGTGGTTCTTTCTTGCTTCTTTGTCAGTCATCATTCCATTGCTTGTAGAAATGATTGCGATACCTAATCCGTTTAATACGCTAGGTAAGTTTTCAACCTTAGCATAAACACGAAGACCAGGTTTAGAAATACGACGTAAACCGCTGATAACTTTTTTCATTGTTAGGTCCGTATTTCAATTCGATATTCAAAGTTTTCTTAACATCGCCTTCAACGTTGAAGTCTACGATGAAACCTTCGTTTTTCAAAATTTGAGCAATTGCTTTTTCTTTTCATTGCTCGCTGGCATACTGACAGAGGCATGCTTTTGTTGCAAAGCATTGCGGATTCTAGTCAGCATATCCGCAATAGGATCAGTCATAATCATATGCAATATACCTCCTTACCAACTAGCCTTTTTAACTCCAGGAATTTGACCTTTGTAAGCCAATTCACGGAAGCAAATACGACATAATTTGTACTTTCTTAATACAGAGTGTGGACGACCACAACGTTCACAACGAGTGTACTCACGAACTTTAAATTTTTGAGGACGCTGTTGTTTGTTAATCATTGATTCTCTTTGCCATTTAAAAGCTCCTCCTACTTTTTGAAAGGCATACCCATTTGAGTTAATAATGCCTTTGCTTCTTCGTTTGTTTTCGCTGATGTAACGATTACGATGTCCATACCACGAGTACGGTCTACTTTATCGAAATCAATTTCAGGGAAAATGATTTGTTCTTTAATACCTAATGTATAGTTTCCACGACCATCGAAGCTAGTATCGCTAACTCCACGGAAGTCACGTACACGAGGTAATGAAATGTTGAATAGCTTATCTAAGAATTCATACATTTTTTCTTTACGTAAAGTAACTTTACATCCAATTGGCATACCTTCACGTAATTTGAAGTTCGCAATTGATTTTTAGCCTTTGTTACAACTGGAGCTTGACCAGTAATAGCTGTTAATTCTTCAACAGCTTCGTCTAATAATTTAGCGTTAGTGATAGCATCACCTACACCAATATTAATAACTACTTTTTTCAACGTGAGGTACTTCCATGACAGATTTGTATTCGAAATCTTTCATCATTTGAGGGACAACTACGTTTTTATATTTTTTCTTGTAAACGATTCATCTTCTACCCTCCTACTTCTCTTCGTTACCGCTCTTTTTGAAGACGCGTGTTTTTACATTTTTACCATCTACAACTTCAACTTTTGTTGTAATACGGCTAGCAACTTTTGCTTTTTTTCATCATAAAGCATTACATTTGAAACGTGGATTTTAGCTTCTTTTTCAACAATTCCACCTTCTGGATTTGCTTGAGTTGGTTTCAAGTGTTTTTTACCATGTTAACACCTTCAACGACAACTCTGTCTTCCTTAGGGAATACGAGCTTTTACTTCACCGATTGTGCCTTTGTAAGCACCTGTAATAACTTTTACTTTATCACCTTTTTTAATTCTCACTTAGACACACCTCCTATAATACTTCTGGCGCAAGAGATACGATCTTCATGAAGTCTTTATCACGTAATTCACGAGCAACTGGACCGAAGATACGAGTTCCTTTGGCGTCTTGTCATCTTTAATGATTACACATGCGTTATCATCAAATTTGATGTAAGTTCCGTTTTCACGACGAACACCACGACGTGTACGTACGATTACGGCTTTAACTACATCACCTTTTTTTTACGGATCCACCAGGAGTAGCCTGTTTAACAAAGACATACAACGACATCACCGATGTTTGCAAATTTTCTTACGCTACCGCCTAAACAACGGATAACTAAAACTTCTTTAGCTCCAGTGTTGTCGAGCAACGCGCATACGACTTTCGTTTTGAATCATTGCTTTCTCCTCCTAGTATTAACCACGAGCCTTTTCAACGATTTCAACTAAACGGAAACGTTTTGTAGCAGATAATGGACGAGTTTCCATAATTACTACTTTATCTCCGATACGTGCTTCGTTGTTTTCATCGTGAGCTTTAAATTTCTTAGAATATTTAACACGTTTTTCCATATAATGGGTGTGTTTTTTTAGTTTCTACCATAACTGTGATAGTTTTGTCCATTTTATCAGACACAACTGTACCACGGTATACTTTACGAGCGTTTCTTTCCATAGATACGTCCTCCCTACTCTTGGCCAGCGTTTTCACGCTCTGTCAATACAGTTTTAATACGAGCAATTGTTTTTCTTTACAGTTTTTAAACGAGCTGTATTTTCTAACTGTCCTGTGGCTTCTTGCTGGAAACGAAGGTTAAAAAGTTCATCTTTAAGCGTATCGATTTCCTGAAGAAGCTCTTCATTTGTTTTTTCGCGGATTTCTTTAGCTAACATTACTTCACTTCTCCTTTTCTAGCAAAACGAGTCTTAACTGGTAATTTGTGAGCAAGCAAGACGTAAAGCTTCACGAGCTACTTCTTCACTTACTCCACCAACTTCGAACATACACGTCCCGGTTGAACTACTGCTACCCATCCTTCAGGAGCACCTTTACCAGAACCCATACGAACCTCTAGAGGCTTTTTAGTACGCGCCATGTGAGGGGAAAATACGAATCAAACATTTCCTCCACGTTTCATATAACGTGTCATAGCAATACGAGCGCTTCAATTTGACGGTTACTTACATAGTTTCCTGATTACAGCAACCAATCCATATTCACCAAAGTCAATAGTACGACCTGCCTTTGAACGACCTTCGTAGCTCAAACGGTGAGGACGACGATATCTTTGTACGTTTAGGCATTAACATTATTCGTTACCTCCTTTTTCTGCAGGTGCTGCAGCTTTAGCAAAGCATCTTTAGGGGCACGGTTTGAACGAGCATCTGGACGACGACGTCCTTTTCCTTTACGCATTGGGCGTTGTTTTGGAGCTTCTGGTTCTTTAACCATTTCACCAGGTAATACTTCACCACGGCAGATCCAAACTTTTACACCTAAACGACCATATTGAGTCGCCGCTTCTTCCCAAGCATAGTCAATATCACTACGAAGTGTATGTAAAGGAACAACTCCTTCTGAATATCCTTCAGTACGTGCCATATCAGCTCCACCAAGACGTCCAGATACAAGGCAGTTTTGATACCTTTTGCACCAGCACGCATAGTGTTTTGAATAGCTTTTTTCTGAGTTGCACGGAAAGATTTACGTCCTTCAATTCGTTAGCAATCCAACGAGCTACTAAACGAGCATCTAAATTAGGATTAGCAACTTCTACAACGTTAATTTGTACGTTCTTTGCAGAAGCGATTTTTGAAACTTGTTTTTTCAATCGTTCGATTGATTTTCCATCTTGACCGATTACTACACCAGGGTGTGCAGTACGGATGATAACTGTCATACGACCCTTAGTACGTTCGATCTCGATACGAGAGATTTGAGGGTCGGCCTTACGTTTGTCGACAGCTTCGTTTGATAATTTAACGTAGTATGCTTCAACCAATTCACGAATCTTAACATCTTCCAATAATAATGTTCCGAATTCTTTATCGTCAGCGTACCATCTTGATTGCCAGTCACGAATGACTCCGACACGCATTCCAATTGGACTTACTTTCTGTCCCATAGCTTACCTCCTACTCTTTTTCACCACTACAACTGTAATGTGGCTTGTACGTTTAATGAATAGCACTCGCACTACCTTTCGCACGAGGCATGAAGCGTTTCAAAGTAATTCCTTCGTCGGCCCAAAGCAAGCCTTCACATATAACTTGCTTTCATCCAAATCGTTATTGTTAACTGCGTTAGCAACAAGCTGAGTGCAATACTTTTACCAACAAGGTATCCACCTTTGTTAGGTAAGAATTTCAAAATAGCAGCTGCTTCTTCTACGTCTTTTTCCACGGATCAAGTCTAAGACTAGTCTTGCTTTACGAGGTTGAATACGTAGAGTTTTTGCGGTAGCTTTTACTTCCATTTCTTCTCCTCCTACTATCTAGATTTCTTGTCATCTGATCCATGACCAGTGTATTTACGTGTTGGAACGAATTCACCTAATTTGTGTCCAACCATGTCTTCTGTTACATAAACAGGAACATCTTCCTTACCGTTATAAACGGCAAATGTCTGTTCAACAAATTGAGGGAAGATTGTAGAACGACGGCTCCAAGTTTTAATAACTTCTTTTTTTCAGCTTCGTTTAATGCAACAACCTTTTTTCATCAAATGGTCATCACAGAAAGGTCCTTTTTTCAAACTACGACTCATTGTATCTTACCTCCTTGCCTACTTACCATTACGACGACGTACAATTAATTTTGTACTAGCCTTCTTGTTACGACGAGTTTTAACACCCAATGCTTTTTTACCCCAAGGAGTCATCGGTGATTTACGTCCGATAGGAGTACGTCCTTCACCACCACCATGAGGGTGATCATTAGGGTTCATTACAGAACCACGAACAGTTGGGCGAATACCTCTCCAACGGTTACGTCCTGCTTTACCATAGTTAACTAAGCTGTAATCTTCATTACCAACTGTACCTACAGTAGCACGGCAATTAGCCAATACTTTACGAACTTCACCAGAAGCTAAACGTAAAGTTACATATTTTTCTTCAATACCTAAGATCTGAGCTGAACATCCAAAGACTACGAGCCATCTGTCCACCTTTACCAGGTTTCAATTCAACGTTGTGAATGAATGTACCTTCAGGCATGTTTTTCATTTCGCAAAGCAGTTACCAATTTTGATATCTGTTTCTGCTCCTGATACAACTGTCATACCAACCTTCAAATCTTTTGGAGCGATGATATAACGTTTTCACCATCAGCATAGTTTAACAATGCAATGTTGCTGAACGGTTTGGATCGTACTCGATTGTAGCAACACGTGCAGGCACGTTGTCTTTGTTACGTTTGAAATCGATGATACGGTAAGTTCTTTTGTGACCAGAACCTTGGTGACGTGTAGTAATACGTCCTGTGTTGTTTCTTCCACCTTTAGATTTCAATGGAGCTAACAAACTTTTTTCTGGTTTAGATGCTGTGATTTCATCTTTAGCCAAAGTTGTCATTCCACGACGTCCAGGTGTCATTGGTTTATACTTCTTAATTGGCATAAACTTAATTTTCCTCCTTATCGCAATATTTATTCAGGAAATAGCGTCTTCTCCCTGATTATTCTTCAGAACCGAACAATTCGATTGTTTGTCCTTCTTTAATTTTTACAATAGCTTTGTGTATGCGGCGCTTGTTTTTCCAACATAACGACCTACACGTTTTGTTTTTGGTTTGCAGTTCATTGTATTTACTTTTACAACTTCTACATTGAATGCGGCTTCAACGACTTTTAGCAATTTCAATTTTGCTAACACCCTTAACTACTTCAAAAGTTACTTTGTTATCTTCACCATCATCTTCATAGTTGCTTCAGTGATGATTGGGCGGATAATTACGTCTCTGTAATCTTTCATTATGCCAATGCCTCCTCAACTTGTTTTTACGGCAGCGCTTGTCATAACAACTTTGTTTGCATTTACTAAATCGTAAGTGTTGATTGCAGAAGCAGACATTACTGTAGCTCCAGCAATATTACGTGCTGATAAGAACGTTTGTTGCATCTTCGCTATCTGCAACAACAAACAATGTTTTCTTAGGCGCTTGGATAGCTTCAATAATTGAAACAAATGTTTTTGTTTTTGGTTCAGCAATTTCAAATTTATCCAAAACGTGAATCTTTGTTTCTTGAACTTTTTCGCTCAATGCAGATTTAACTGCTAAACGGCGAACTTTTTTTGTTAATGCGGTATGCATAGTTACGTGGAGTAGCTCCGAATACAGTTCCACCACCTCTAAATTGAGTAGCACGGATAGAACCTTGACGAGCACGTCCCGTACCTTTTTTGACGGTAAGGCTTGCGTCCACCACCAGAAACTTCGCTACGACCCTTAGTGTCAGCAGTTCCTTGACGACGGCTTGCCATTTGCATTACTAATGCATCATACATAGCCTGTTGGTGTGGTTCAATTCCGAAAACAACATCGTTCAATTCGATTGAACCAACAACTGCACCAGCTTGGTTAATTACGTCGATAGTAGCCATTATTGAACCTCCTTATTTACAGTATAGTCAACTAAAGTAACAGGTTCTTTATCTCCCTTGCTAGTTTTAGCAGTACGTACCATTACGCAACCTTTTCTAGGTCCAGGAACGTTACCTTTAATTAACATATAGTTGTTTTCTGTATCAACTTTAATAACTGTCAAGTTTTGATTTGTAGTAGTATATCCACCTTCTTGACCAGCCATGATAGTACCCTTCATAATACGTCCTTGACGTGAAGTAATACCGTTTGTAGCTAATGAACCGATGTGACGAATGTTCTTAGATCCACCGTGAGTCTTTGGACCTTGGTGAGCATTGTTACGAACGATTGTACCGTTGTAACCTTTACCTTTACTTGTACCGATTACATCTACTGTTTCTCCTGCGGCAAAGATATCAACGTTAACTAAATCTCCAACGTTTACGTCCATGTCACAGTCGCGCACTTCCTTAATGAAACGCTTTGGACTTGTATTTGCTTTTTACAGTGTCCGATGTTTGCTTTTTAGTTGTGCGTTTTTCTTTGATTTCTTCAAATCCTAATTGAACTGCGTTGTAACCATCTGTTTCAACTGTTTTTTTTGTAAAACAACATTTGGTGTTACTTCAACTACAGTTACCGGAATCAATACACCATCTTCAGTGAAGACTTGTGTCATTCCTAATTTTCTTCCTAATAGTCCTTTCATCATTGACACCTCCATTAAAGTTTAATTTCGATGTCGACACCGCTAGGAAGTTCAAGTCTTTGTAAAGAATCAATCGTTTCCTTGTTTGGTGCAACAATCTCAATCAAACGCTTGTGCGTACGAATTTCAAATTGTTCACGTGAATCTTTGTATTTGTGAACCGCACGAAGAATTGTTACTACCTGTTTTTCTGTAGGTAACGGAACTGGTCCTACAACCTTTTTTAGCTCCGTGTTTTGTCGCAGCTTCGACAATTTTCTTTGCACTATCATCTAAGATTCTGTGCTCATACGCCTTTAAGCGAATTCTCATAGTATTTTTTGCCATGTTTAACTCCTTTCGTTTATTCTAGATAAACATGCTCCATGCGAATTACCTGGCCGCACCCATGACAACGGTTCTCAGTGGGTCAGCAACCTCGCACTTCATCGCAAGCTACTGTATTCTAACACATATATTTCATGCATTCAACCCCTAAATTAAAAAAATTAATAATTCTTTTAAATCCCTTATTTATCGTGTTTTAAAACGTTTTATTTTTTATTTTTTTAACTGTTTCCAAAAAAATAACTGTGACAACTGATATCAGTGGGTCTCAAATATTGTTTTAATTAATAAAAATATACCTATTTTTTCAAAACATGTAAAAAAGCATCTGTTTTTAATCAACAGACGCTAACCAATCCTCTAAATTGTGACAATATGTATCATGATCATCCACAAAACACATATGACGACATTCTGGCATTAAATGCCATTTTGCATTTTTAATTCCATCATACATAGTTTTGGCAACTAATGGCGTACAAAATCATTCGTTCCACTTATTATTAGTGCCGGAACTTGAATTTCATTCAATCGATTTGTATACTCAAAATCCTTCAAAGTTCCAAGCGGCGTATATTCATTAGGTCCCCAGCCAATTAAATAGGCACGAGTCCCAGTTTTCTTTTCTCTTTTAACACATTCTGGCGTATCTTCATCAAATGGCCCTGCACAATGAAGTCGCATATAATGCTCATTAGCCAATTGATATTGATCAGATTCATAGTCTTCACTTAAAATTGCTCGTTGCTCATCATCCGACATAAATGAAATCATACGATGTTGCTCTTTAGCCCATAGTGACGCGAAGATAATGTACTCGAAAGAATCAAAGACTTCAATCTCGCGCTTTTCTTTTCAATCGCATAGGCAATTGCTAACATACCACCCCAGGATTGTCCCAACAAATGACAAGATTCAATATTTAAATACCCCATCAACGCTTCAAGTTCTTCCATCCACGTATCTTGATTCCACAATTCATCATGACCTTCTACAAATGATTTACCACAGCCAAGTTGATCGTACATAATCACTTTTCTTCCCGTCTTGGCAATACAATCCAACACTTCAAAATAATTATGAGTTGACCCTGGTCCTCCATGTAAACAAATCAATGGAGTCTTATCTCCTCCATCCACAATACGATAGTATGTTTTAAAGCCCTTAAACGGCATATATCCATCATTTATTTCCATTTTAATCACCATTCACTTATTCCATCATTATATTCACTGCAACAATCTATCCAATATTCCTTATTAACACGAATTGTATCCGTGAATTCTTCATAATCTTCTTTTGATAATCGATAAAACTTTTTAAGACTTGCGATTATTGACTTAACTGTATCCTGTGTGATCCACATACACTTACGTATGAAAAAGTATCCAAAGAAATCACGTAAGTATTCATCCTTACAACCATTTTCCATAGTTAGAGCATCTTCTCTCAACAAAAAATCGTTTAATCGTTTAAATAAAATCTACATTTCTATAATGACGTTTTATTGTTTTATCAACAAATCCCTTTTTTGAAAATACATCTACAAATCCTTCAATATACTTTGTGTTAATTTTGCAAATTTCATCGCATTACTTTTCGAATTTCTCAAAATCTATCATATCATTTCTTTTGTAGATATATATTCATATCTACATCTCCTTCTATTCCATTCACTTGACCTTTATTTGAATATTGCCATATATCAAATTTATCCTCCATCGGACAACTTATTGTATAACTCGCTAGCCAAATCGGATATTTTGATATTCTTTCAAAATCATAATTTTGATATAACCAAGTCATATTTCCATATATCATTGGTTGATATCCGACTTCTTTGATCTTTTTACAAAACCGTAGGGCCAGCTTCGTTCTTTGTTCTAGAGACAAATCATCAATTCTTCCACCCTGATCAAATTCTTCCATATCATAAACAACCGGCATTTGAATCTTATATCCCTTAATTTTATTCAACACTAAATCTACTTCTTCATCAATCTCTTCACCGAAATTGCACTCGAGAAAAAATAAGCACCTACCTTAAGATGATTCTGAATAGCTTGTTGAATATTTGTATTAAAATATTCATCTTCATGTAAGATTCCCTCTTGGGCACCACGATAACCTATCCTTAACATCGCAAACTCAATTCCATCCGTCTTTACTGCTGCCCAGTCAACAGCTCCATTATGGCTTGATACATCAATTCCAGTGGATACCTTATACAAAGAATCTTTATATGTCATTAATCCATTTTCCAAAGAAAATAAATTTAAATCATAATAGCTCTTTTTCTTCTATTACCGATTCTTCTTGTGTAAACAACATGTAAATCACATAAACACTACCACTCACAATTAAAATAGGAATCAATATAAGAATTAAAATTCTACTTAATTTAACTTTTCTTCTCATACCCCAATGACCTTAAGAATTTCTAAGCTTGCATTTCTTGACATAATAGGACTTTCAATCAAACCACTCTCTATACAAGTACATGCATGTTCGATTTCACCAGTAAAATCCGATTTCTGTTCTACCACAATCTTTTTATCATTCATTACAAGTTCTGTATTCTTCCAAAAATTCTTACAAGTAACGCTACCCTTTGTACCATATATATGAGTTTGTATTTTCCATATCCACATCCCAACTTGTTGCGATATGTGCCACGCACCCATTTTCATATTCAATCAAAGCTTCATCCTGAAATCGAGATACTTTCAATATTGAGCTATTCGCCATTCTATTTGCATAACAAATAGGGTAAACCCCAATATCAAACATACATCCAGATCCTGGCTGGTTAAAATGCCAGTCTGAAATTGTTTCTGTCAGTTTTGTTGCATATTGAGCATCCATTGATTTTATTTCACCAATTTCTTCATTTGAAATCATTTCAAATAATTTTTTGATTTAATGGTGTGAAAACCGTTTTATGGGCTTCCATTAAAAAGCAGTTTTGTTGGTGTGCATAATCAAAGCATGCATGTAATTCTTCACTAGATACACACATTGGTTTTTCGCAAACTACATGTTTATGATTTGCCAATGCCAGCTGAATATGTTTGGCATGCAAATAATTTGGCGTACAAATATATATCATATCTATATTTGTATCCTGCAACATATTCTCATAGTTATCGTAAGCTTTTTTTTGCCCCATACTCCTCTTTATAAGCATCCGCTTTTTCTATACTAGAAGAACATACTGCATATAGATTCGCATTACGTGAAAACAAAACACCTTGTATTACGCGACGGCTAATACCACCTAAGCCATAAACTCCAATTTGTACCATTCTATTCACCTTCTTTTTAAGATTACTTTAAGCTCTTCTCCTTATTCTATATATAGAAATAAGCAGTTACCTCATTTACTCACTATACTTATCTCTTTCTGCCTATTTCTTTCATATATGACAAACGTCCATGGAATTACTCCATGGACATCTTATTGTATGCAGTTTTTGCCATTTGCACATATCCCTCATCACTTGGATGTAAGTGATCTCCACTATCAAATGCATCTTGCATTTTATGTCCATCGCAAATATCTTTATCAAAATCAATCACGCCATCAATTTCATCCGTTGTACGAATCCATTCATTGACTTCATTACGCAAGTTCTCTCTAAAATATGCATAAGTACGCCAACCTTCAATCGGAATCAACGTCCCAATATAGACTTTCATTCCTAATGATTTCGCGTGCTTTACATATTTTCTTAAACCCTCAATCAATTCCTGACTTGACGGAAGATCTTGCCATGGTCTAAATTCATTCTTTTCAACACCGACTGGATGAATAATATCATTTATTCCTTGCAGAATAATTAAAGTATCACTTCCAGCCACATGCATCTCGTGACCAAATCGATAATCTCCTTTTAACCCATATGCTTCATACTGTACACAAGAATATTGTCTTAAAATACGTGTACCACTAACGGCTTTTCGAACTACAGACACTTTTTATTATTTTCCCACATTAACTTCTGTAAATAATCAGGCCAATCCTGCGAAGTAATAGAATCACCATAACAAGTAATAACTTTATATTCCGGTTCTGTCAAAACAAGCCACTTCGCTTAAGAAAAACACCCATGGGGTCTTCATGCTTGAAGCATGATCCATAATACCTGCATGAGAGAAATCACCTTCTCCAAAATAACCCGAACTTAATGGTCCTTGTGTATATACGCCACAACGTAAGTGGGTGAATTCTTTTAAATAGAAACTAATTGCGATTGTTTCTTGTTCATGCACTTTAAAATCCAATGGATCGTCTGTAACATTGTTCTCCCACATCAAGATGAAGTCCTTTTGAACCATTAAAGGTAATATCCACAATGGATGTTGAATCTAAATCACGTCCACTAATAACTCGTCCAATTGTGATTGAATCAAAGACCACGCCTTCTTTTCCTGTAAAGTTATCTAAACAAATACGTATCTTATCCCCTTTGAATGTCGATTTCATAGGATAACGCAATGTGATATTCTTTGCGTATTGACTAGGCTTATGTGTCACAATCGACATTGCCTGTCCATATATCGCCTTAAATTCTTTTTCCATAGTTGACCTCCAAATTATTTATTATCTATTTCTACATTCATAAAACACATGTTTTTATCCACAAATAATCATACATGAAACGTTGCAAAAATCCAAACATATACCTTATTATATAAAAAGAAGTTGAGGAAATAATGCATGAGTAAATTAGAAAATTATTACGGTAAATTTTGTGAAGACAAAAGATTACTATCAAGACACGGTCAAGTAGAATATACAACAAGCATGAAATACATCCATAAATATTTAAAGTCTGAAGATCGCATATTGGATATTGGAGCCGGAACCGGCAGGTATAGCGTTGCCTTAAGTAATGAAGGATATCAAGTCGATGCGATTGAACTTGTTAAATATAATCTTGGTGTTTTAAAAGCTAAAAAAGCAATGTGAAAGCCTATCAAGGAACCGCTTTAGATTTATCAAGATATCAAGATAACACTTTTGACATCACCCTATTATTTGGACCTATGTACCACTTATTTAGTTATGAAGATAAATTAAAAGCATTATCCGAAGCTAAACGCGTTACAAAAAAAGATGGAATTATTTTTGTAGCTTACGTTATGAATGAATATAGCGTCTTAGTCCACGGCTTTCGAGATGGACACATCAAAGAATCATTAGCAGCAAAAAAACTCGATGAAACATTTCAAACGCAGACAAATATAGATGATTTATATAGTTACATTCGTCTAGATACAATCAATCAATTAAATAAAGAGATAGGTTTAGAACGAATCCAAATTATTGCCGCCGATGGTCCAAGCGATTATATGCGTCCTATCTTAAACAAGATGGATGATGAAACATTTGAATTGTTCATCAAATATCATCTTGCCACATGTGAAAGACAAGAGCTAATTGGTGCAAGTTCACATACAATAGATATACTAAAAAATAATGTCACTTTTGTGACATTATTTTCATATTATATATTCCATTGTTAAAACGACTAAACAACATGCAATGGATACTTGAAATAAGCCGTTATCTTTCCAAGCCAACATAATTCCAACTATTAGCGCCGCAAGTCCTGCTAACTGAGAATTAGTTTCATATAATATAGTAGGAAAGGTCATCATAGCCAAAGTCACATAAGGAATATAATATAGAAATGACTGAACATATATATTGGTAATGGGTTTATTAAAAGTGTTAACGGCAAGACACGAATCAAATATGTGACAACCGTCATTGTAGCTACATACATCATTAGATTAGACATTTTCTTCCTTCTTTCTAGGTTTTATAATGGCCGCTACCATTGAAATTATGATTATTAATAAAGTGGTTCTTGTTCCACCTGAGATTGTCACATCCTTACAAATGTAACTCAATAAGAAACTTATAATAATGAGTAGTCCAATCATACGATCTTTTTTGCCTGAGGAATACTAATAGCCAAAAAAATACCATATAACGCAACACTTAAACTCGCTACAATTTTTGTAGGAAGACTATTACCAGCAACTATTCCCGATGCAGTTCCTAGTGCCCAACATGGAAGTGCCACCAAATATGTACCATATATATTTATGATTCACTTTCCCTTCGTGATTGATTGCCAAGCCAAATAATTCATCTGTTAAATCAAAACCAATACACATCCTATGAAGCAGATTCGTTTTTTCTTCGATTTATTGACTGAGCGCAAAGCTCATTAAGAAATAGCGAGCATTACTGACTAAAGTCATGATAACCATCTGAATGAAAGTACCATGTGTACTAATCATTAAAAAGACAAAGCATATTCTCCTGCCGATGCAATTATGAATAGGCTAGTCAAAAAAACCTTGTATTGGTGATAAGCCTACATTTTTTGCGATGATTCCTAATGAGAAGGAAACCGCAAAGTATCCCATTCCTACCGGAATACTATCTTTGATTCCTTTTTTAAACTCCATAATCTCACTCCTTATTTCTATGCATTATAAGAATCGAATTGTTATTTGTAAATCAAATATTTATAATACTTCCATAAGAAAATGTGATAGATATGAATCTAACAAAATATGATATTTTTTCAAAGTATTAGAAACAAAAACAATTAGTCAAGTTGCTAAAGATCTTGGCTTTTCACAAAGTGCAGTTTCTCAAACAATAAAATCTTTTAGAAGAAGAATTAGAAACCACTTTATTCATTCGACAAAAACGTGGTGTCATTCTTAGTAAAGATGGACATGCATATATTCCCTATTTAAAATCTGTTCAGGCAAGCCTTGATAATCTTCGTACTAAAAAGCAGGAAATGAAAGGGGTGGACCAAGTCACATTAAGAATTGGTACATTCACAAGTGTATCTCGACATCTTTTGCCTTCATTAATGGAAAAATTCATTGAAATGTATCCAAACATACAATTTGAACTGTATCAAAGTGAATACACAAATATTGAACAACAATTATTAGAAGGAAGTCTTGATTTAGGATTCACTTGTATTGATGCCATCCAGCGAGTTCAATATCAAGAATTGTATTATGATGAAATGTTTGCGTTGGTGCCACAAAGTCATGTGTTAGCTAATTATGAAGTATTAAGCATGAAACAAATCGCAAAAAGTACCCTTTCATTCAATTAGATGAGGGAGAATATTCTTTGCCAATAAAAAACATTCCAAAATCTAGGATTACATGTACAGATTAAACACAAAGTATATGATGAATTTACTATTTTAGCTATGATACGACAGAATTTAGGTATTTCTATACTTTATCAAAACGCTTTGAGCGACTATGATGATTTGTGTTTGATTCCAATACAAGAAAATCTATTTCGTCATGTTGGATTCGCCTATAATAATTACGATACTTTATCTTATGCAAGTAAGACATTTCTAGATTTCATTCTTAGAAAGACACCAGAAATTCTTAAAAATAAGGATAGTTTTCATATTATTTAAATTTAACATAGTTTTTATACTGTTAAGGTTGACTCACTTACTAATTTATATTATTCTTTTTCACGTACATAAAGATATACGGTAGGTGAGGTTACCGCAGGGATT